>Ga0233451_10000152_pt1 | contig 71757 bp, 81 predicted proteins | sample 011ome_29_FD_183052 | JGI IMG/M metagenome (GOLD analysis project Ga0233451, IMG submission 183052) | Coastal salt marsh microbial communities from the Groves Creek Marsh, Skidaway Island, Georgia - 011504CT (spades assembly) | ecosystem: Environmental > Aquatic > Marine > Intertidal zone >... | reverse complement strand
CTTTTTCATAAAAAATGCCACAAAATAAAATAAGAACAGAAGATATTGTTGATTCGCAAATAACCTATGCGAAGATACAAAACGTATCCAATAATAATCTATTATTGGGAAGAAATACAGCAGGAGCGGGGCTTATAGAAGAATTAAATGCAGCCACCGCAAAAGCAATATTGGCGTTAAATAATGTTGAAAATGTCGCATTATCAACATGGACAGGTTCAACAAATATTAATACCCTCGGAACCATCACCCAAGGAACATGGTCGGGATCCACAATATCCATTGATAAAGGCGGAACAGGGCTTAATACCTTGGGAACCGCAAATCAGGTGCTTGCCGTTAATTCGGGGGGAACCGCCCTGCAATATGTCACACCATTAAGCGGAAGCGGAGTTAATGGTAGGGTTACTTTTTGGACAGGGACTCAAACACAGTCAAGTAATTCAAATTTTGTTTGGGATAACACAAATAGTAGATTGGGAATCAAAAGAGCTGCTCCAGCTTTTGAATTAGATGTCAATGGAGGAGGCAGATTTAATGGTGGCGCTTCTGATGCGGGAATTAGAATTGATGGTAGTACTGATTCTTTGTTTAGAATAAATGCTGGTGTTTCAGTTGTGCTATTTTCTCATAACTACCAACCTTTTAGCCCTGTATCTCAAGACAATACAGCTATTCCTTCTTGGTTGTGGAGATTTGGAGGTGGAACTGGTGCAGATTTTTTTGATATTGCACGAAGTCCATCTGGAAGTACAACAACAGCAAGTCTTTTTCGTTTGAATGGGGCTGGAAATTTGGGTGTTAATACTGATTCTCCTAATGCTCGTCTTCATGTCATAGGTTCTGGTATTACAGCATCGGGATGGACCGCACAATTCCATAATAGCGGTGGTACAAGCAATTCCCTGATGATCAGGGATGATGGGAATATTGGGGTTAATACAGATGCTCCGCTTGCTAAATTTTATGTAAGAGGTGCTGATACATCTGATTCAAATTGGACAGCTCAATTCCAAGACAGTCTTGGCCTTAGCAACTCATTGATGATCAGAAATGACGGAAATATTGGAATTGGAACTGCTAGCCCTGATGCTAGATTACAAATTAATCCTAAACAAGGACAAAGAGGTGTTTTTATAACTGGTTATAATATTGTTGGTGTTGGTGATCAAAGTGTGATTGATATTACTGGTACTTGGAATACAGCTGGTACACCTACTCTCATTAAAGCTAATATAACAAATACTGCTAGTAATGCAAATAGTTTATTAATGGATTTACAAGTTGGGGGTAGCAGTGTGTTTAATATAACAAGATCTGGAGCAGTTATTTCAAATAATATCGGCAATATTAATAACACTGCATTTACAGGGAGAAGTTTATTTTTACAGGGGGGATATGGGGTAGCTGGAAGTGTCATAGAGTCAAACAACGGTTTTAGCGGTAATTCTGGTGCCTTCAACGTTTTTTCTTATGGAGCTACATTTTCACCGTCAAGTGGGGGGGCTTTGTTGAGGGTATTAAACGTTGCTCCAATAATCAGTCAAACTGGAACTGCAAATGGAATAACAAGAGGGCTCATTGTAAATCCCACACTAACATCTGCTTTTGACTGGAGATCAATTGAATGGAATAATAGTTCTGGTTGGGGCCTTTATGGAGCAGGTACAGCAAATAACTATTTAGCTGGTAACTTAAGTGTGGGTACAACAGGATCAACAGCTAGATTGGCGGTGGTTGGTTCTCAACCAAGTGGAACGACAACGTGGACGGCGCAATTCCATAATGCTCTTGGAAACAGCAACTCTTTGATGATCAGAGATGACGGTAATGTGGGTATTGGAACGAATGCACCATCATCAAGACTTGATGTTGTGGGTACGGTTGAATTTCAAAATCCATCGGCGGCTTTTGACACCCCGTCTTTTGGATCTGAACTGTTAACTACAGGTGCAGGTACAAACTGGACTGGAACAAGTTTTGCTAGTGGATACACACACACTACTGGTAGCACCGCAGCTTTAACTAGTGCATTTACACCTTTAAATGGTCAAATTTATAGGGTTGTAGTAACTACTACAAATCTTATATTCGGTCAAAATATCACAGTTACTTTTGGAGGAGTTTTAGATCAAACAATTACTTCTAATACAACAATAACTTTTGATAGTATAACAATTAATACATCTGCTTTAGTAATTACACCATCAAATAATTTTACTGGTACTGTTACTGCAAGTGTAAAAGTTATTTCACCAACTAGTCCTTTATTTGTAGTTAGAGCTAGCACAAATAATACTATTTACCAGCAAATATTTAATTCTAATGGTACTAACCTAATTCAGGGAACTGACGCTGGAAAATATACTACAACTGGAAGTAATAATTTATTTCAAGGATTTAATAGCGGTCTTTACAACACTGGTGGTTCCTATAATACATTTCAAGGAAGTCTAACAGGCTTTTTTAACACTAATGGAGATAGTAATGTCTTTCAAGGTTATCTAGCAGGTTACACTAATAGATCGGGTAGTCAAAATGTTTTTCAAGGAGTTGGAGCTGGTTATTCAAATACTACTGGTGGTTCTAATACATTTGTAGGAGCTGGAGCGGGTCATTCAAATACTACTGGTAATTGGAATGTTTTTCAAGGATCTGCTTCAGGTTTTAATAATACAAACGGTAGTTTAAATGTATCAATAGGATTTTTAGCTGGATATTACATAACAGCTGGTACTATAAATACTAGATTAGATAACTCAATTTTAATTGGTCACGATACAAGAGTACCTGCAACAGGTCAAACAAATCAAATTGTTATAGGTCATCAAGGTAGAGGTCTTGGTTCTAATACCACTGTTATAGGTAATACTGGTACCACTATTTCACTTATACATGGTAATGTAAGTGCAGGTGAAACAAACCCTAAAAACAAACTGGAAACAAGTGGTTCTTTTGGTAGGGGGTCTTTGGTGCAAGTAAGTACTTCTTCTTATACTGTAGGAGACAACGATACTTGGATTAGAGTAAGTACTGCATCTGGAACAGTTGCTTTAACTTTACCAGATGCAACAGCTTGGATAAGAAGAGAAATTATGATTATAAGAACAAGTAGCTCGACAGTTGCATCGGCATCTGCTAATGTTGTAAAATTCGCTGGTGCTGGTACAGCAATATTAGGTGCAGATGAAACATCTTGTACTTTGGTTTCAGACGGAACAAATTGGTACGTAATGAGTTTAGGCTAACAAATAAAAAACGGCACATCAATTGATGTGCCGTTTTCTTATTTACTATTTTTGACTGATGAAAATCATCTTAATCGGTCGGATATAGTTTTCAACTATATAATTTCCGAAATTTCCAATCCTCTCTTGCGTTGTTTTGAGGAACTTATCCCCTTTTCTTTCGTAAACAATTTCAGCCGATCGGAGTTCTGCTTCTGTAACGGGTGCTTCAACTGTTTTCTTTCGGGTTCTTGTTGGTTTTGTTTCGGAAGGCATTGTTTCCAAGCCCTTTTTCAATTCATTTTTTTTCATAAATGTATTTAATTTTGTTATGCAAAGATAGGAACAATTTCCAATATCTGCAAATTAATTGAAGAAATTATTTTCAAAATAAAGCAATTGATACTTGTCTGTATAATCAATCAATCTCAATGTGCTTAACAAATCAGAGTACTCTTTAACACTGTCATTTTGAATTTCTCTATACTTCTGCAAGAAATCAAACGTTGCAACATCTTTAAGAAGAATATTCTTTGAAATGTCATTATAAGCCAAGAACAAATTATATTCCAGATTATAAGCAAAGTTAATAATATCCACCAAATCACTGATTTCATAATTTGTTTTAACAGTTGGGATGGTTGGTATAACATTCCATTGCACCAAATAATCCATGATTCCTTGTGCGTGTGCTAGTTCTGAATCACTTTCGTTTTTGAAGAATGCACCAGCTTTCACATATCCACGTTCATTACACCAATTAGAGGCGCAAAGATAAAAATAGTGTGCTACGAATTCATCAGCAATTCTTTTTGTCAAGAGTTCAACGATACTGTTATCTAAAACTCTGGGGTTAATTGGATCCGTTATAGCGGACATTGTTTTTTCATTTTCCATTTTCATTATATTTTTTTTACATAATTATTTGTTTCTGTGATTTTATCAACTCTTCAAGGGTTGAAATCCTTTCATGGGTTTGTCTATGTAAATCCAAAAGATCCTTCTCAACTTCTTTTGCATCAAGACGATTATAATTTACATTTTCATTTATTGCTTCTAAAGTCTGTTCATGCACTTTAAGTTTGATTCCGTATTCTTTTAATTTAAGTAAAATGTGGATAAATAATCCAACGATGAAGCAGACAAGAATGCCTGATAAGAATGCTGTAATGAGGTTAATTTCCATAATTTGTATTGTTTAAAATTTTTAATTTTTGGTTAATATAATCCATTTGTAAAGGGCTTAATATTATATCTTTATCTCCACAATAAAACCAAAAGAAGAATTCATTTATTTCTTTTTTGATTAGGGTGCCCAATTTATTGATTTCATTTTCTCTGATTTCATATAAGTCATCATCAATCTTAATAAAATTTATTTGATGGTTTATAATCAATTTATCTTGTTTTTTTAATTCTACTAACGATAATGAGAGTATTGTTAGGAATATAAAAACATAAAGGAAAGCGAAATTATTAAATAAGAATAGGGATATTGCTATTAAGCCAAAGTTTATTATTAATAGAATATTTTTAATATTGTTGTTTGGCATTGGACGGCGAAAAGTTTATTTACCAAAAAAAAAGGTTTTTACATTACCTCCCCATTCTTTGCATTGATTTAAACAATCGTTAACAGTCTTTCGCTGATTGAATATTTCAATTAAGAAATAAAGCAACAAACCCCAAAGCAAACAAGATACAAAGATTGTTATGTAAGGTAATAATTCGAAATATAGGTAAATAATTCCAATAACTAAACCTATAATTGCAAGATTTTTTAAAATTTTATTATCCATGTTTAAGTTTTTTTAGAAATTCGCTGAAGTTATTCACTCTGTAATGTCCCACTTCATACTTTTGATTATGTGGTCTGGTCATTAAGAAACAAGTAATACCGTTAGAATGGCAATCAATAAAATTATAAATGGAGTCATCAATGAAGACATCACAAATATCCTTTAAAACAATTGATTTTTTATCGCCATTAACATTAATCATTTGAACCTTTGGGAATCCATTAACATCAAGCCATTTTTGAATTACTTCATCGCTGCATGGTCGTGACGTTACATATCCAGATATAGGATATGATATTTCCGAAGGGTCAATAATTGTTGGTAGCGTGAGCCAAAATTCATCGTCGTTAGCAATTTTAGCAAAGTTATCCCTGAAACGAGGGTCATTCCAATCCGTAGGGGAATCTAAATCTAATTTAAGATAACTTAGAAAGTGTTTTTCAAAATCAGCCAATACGCCGTCCAAATCACAATAAACCCTTTTAAAGGGTAATTTGTACCAAGCGCGTCTATCATCCCCTTGAGGATAGATATGATAAAATGCGCTTAAAAAATGTGCGTTAGCTTGAAGGTGATCAATGTGTAGTTCACCTGTTTCAGGGTCGTAATCTTCACCTGATTCATAAGCTGCTAAATGTCTTTTTAAAGATGCTAAAACGGAGCTCCAAGAGAATCCTCTTTCCCAGTTACGGGGCTCATATTTTTCTGCACCCTTTGTCATAACCCTAACAAGACCTTCATAGGCTTGTGGGCTAACTAAGTCATATCTTAGTTTCCCTAGATTGTACCTTAATGCTTTGTGATCCATATATTACCAATTTATATTATTTCTTATTTGTATAAGGATTTTATGTAAAAATTCTTTATCTACTACTTCTGGAAGATTAGCCCTCTCGAATTCGCCGTCCAACCTCTTAATCTGCTTTTCCAATTGATTAATTAATTTATCAACATGAAAATTACCAAATCGTATATCTAATAATTCATCTCTATTCTCTCTGTAAACAGAAAACTCACCTTTATTTAACATCTCATCTACCATATCTAAAAGGCGTTTAGAGTGCATAATATATTTCCCGTTTACCAAATATCCATCATTGTCTATTACAACCCTATTATTAGATAAATGAATTACCCCCAAAGGTTTTTCACCTAAAGGTATATAAGACTCAATAATCTTCCCATCACTATCAAAAAAACCTTTATACATCTTCGTTTTTTTGAAGTATATATTGTATATCTTTGTATGATAAGGATGGATTGATTCGGATTTTACAATACCAAAGTTTTCTAAAGCATATTTGCCGCCATCTAATAGATTTAAAAAGGGTATTTTCTCTGAATTCTTTTCTGTAATAACATAAGCAGAGTTTAGAGCATTATCTATTATATTAGATACGTTAGGTTTTTTTAGGTTTTGGACTGCGAAACCTAAGAAAGAATTTTTAATTTTCTTTGTAAGAAATCTATCCCTGTTCTCAATCAGTAATTTGAAAGCAGGATCCATGTGTAAAATAAAGTTGTCGCTAGTAAATAAAAGCTCAAGCAAGTTGGGATTACCTTTTTCCAATTGCTCCAAGAAACGACGTACCTCATACCCCGTAGTATCCTTATCAACATTCATCTGTTCGACATAGTTGAATCCAAGGACTTCTTCAGGATGTTGAGCGTAAACGAATTTCTTGTCAATATCTGATGTTTGAATATCAGTATTGTAACTGATGCTACCACTAATGGCTTCGAATAGTAATTTTGTATCTTTCATAGTGATGCAAAGATAAGACTATTCGATTCTAAATTCCAAATATTTTTTTAAAAAATTATCAATAAAAATTTAAAACAGACTTTTTCATTTTTTCACCGAGTAAGTTTTCTCTATTCATCCTACTTAATAAATCTTTCAACCACTTTTTTAATTCATGCTCTCCATAGTTAGATTTGATTTTATCATATATACTTTTCAAAGATGTATATTTCACAAACAAATCTTTCAAATCCCATTCGTCCCATTCTTCTTCATGCTCTTTTTTAAACATTTTTATTGCATGTATTTGAGCATTGACTTCGTAATGCGTCATGTTTACATCTTTTTTATTCAGATTTTTATATTTACTTTTTCCAGTATCTATTGTTTTTTTGATTTGCCTATATATAACTTGGTTATTAAACGTATCGTCTAACCAGTGAGTTAATTCGTGGTAGATAGATGCTTTTATTCTAGTTGGAGTTAATTCATTCCAAAAAGTAGTTAAACTTGATGGATGCAACGAATCAACTTCATCTTCTACAATAATATCAATTACATTTTTGTTTGCTGAAATATTAATGACTTTTTCTAGTGTATTATAATAGTTACCCCGATATGTTATATTATTTGTTATAACTATCGGATTAATTTTATCCGCTCTTTTTGCTTCTTCAGAGGGTAAATCAGAACTTTTAATTTCAGCTCCGTCAAAGGAATCGGCTAACTCCCTTTTTTCATCTAAATCTTCTGTTGAATTAAATTTTTCTAAAAAATCAGCATACCCTGACTTGTTAAATATGTATTCAACGTCGTTTAATATTTCGTAGGTGGCTTCTAATATTATTTTTTTCATAATAAGTCACTAACAGGTTTTGAACTCCAAAATTTGCAACTCCAATAGCTTGCAGTTGTTTTATCTTTTCTAGTATCGCACTTATGTCTTGCTCTAAAGCTCTTTCTTCTTTTGGGGTTGTCTCTTCTGATTTCCATATTTTTATCCCCGAAATTAACCTTGATAATCTTTCCTGTTTTAGGGTTCTTCACATAAACCTTGTATTTCTTTACATCTCCTCTCATAGGTTTGTTTAGAGATACCTTCTTTCCTTTATATTCTGCTTCTGTGAGGACTTCTACCTCATCTTGCATCATATTACAATACTCAATTAAATTCTCTATTACAGAGCGTTCTGTGAGGGTTATTTCTTTGGACGGCGAAAAGTGCATGCTCTCATCAACACCTCCCTTATCAATCTTAGCAAATTTTTCTAACTTAGAAAACGCTGGATCATCTGTTACCACTTTCTTTTTCTTGTCCTTCATTTGGCCCCAAGTTTCAGGCTTCATTAACATGTGGTTACGAACCAAATAGTTTACTTCATCCGCATCGGTATCCTCAAAAGAATTAATCCAAGAAGCAAATTTATCAACTATTTCAGCTGAAACCTTTTCATGTTTGTAAGCCGTTGGTTGACCTGTTTTAGGACTAATTTCGTAGGTATCCATTTTACCTAAGTCGTGGAATAATGCAGCTAAAATAACATTGGGCTCATCAGGGTAATCCCTGTAAGCCCTTCTTAAAACATAGATTATATGTTTCAAGGTGTTACCCTCTGGATGGTATTTTGGATTCTGTTTTGCACCCCATTGCTTAAATAACAATTCCTTCAGGTCTAAAGGCATTGATTTTATTAAATCCTCGTAGTTATCTGGTAATTTCATTAAAAAAATAGCTTTTTTGATAAATATTCCAAATTATAAAACATCTACTTTTTTATCTTTAATTACAACGTACTGAAACTTTAATTCTTTCTTACCGTAGTTGTTAGCGTATAAGGAATTTACCACTTTAATATTCTTATTTGAAAGATTCATTTTCTTAATATCCTTATAAGAATAATCCACTCTCAAGTCATATTCTTTTTTCGTTTTTAAATCTTTTATAGTCAATTTAGCTAAATCACCTTCAGCTTTAGAGACTGATACTATTTCATATTTTAATTCTTGCTCTTTTTTGAAACGCATATCCAAATCATTCCATTCAGATAAAAACATATAAGCAAAGCCAATGGCTAACAATAAATTAAATACTTTCATAATATTAATTGATAATGTGGATTTTATTTGTAAAATTTCGTTTAAATTCTGAATAAATAATTTCTTTTGCTTCGTCTGTTATGTGAGATGGTTCGAAGGATTCATTTAACGGTATATAAATAAACGCATCTTCATATTTGTTGTTCTCCATCCATTTCTTTAATTCATCTATACAAAGAAGCAGATCTAAGTGATCTAATTTATCATTTTCGAAACAAGCTAAAGTAACGCTGTTTAAACTTTGATGAAAACTAAGGCATTTTACTAAGTTATCTGGTTGATATTTTTTATTACTAAAATATAAAATTAAAGACCTAGTTCTGTTTTTAGAAGATATATCCCTTTCATAAATTAAATGAAAATAACCTTTATAAAAATAAAGATTATCTTCAGATACAAAAGAAGGAGGAAATATAGATACTTTAATATTATCAACTAAAGTATCAAACAGTTTTAATTTAAACTCATTCTGTAATACGAATAATAAAAAAAATAATATCAATATAAATAATAAAATATAATCTAACATAAAAGCCATATCTTTTGCTACAAAGATACGGCTTTTATTTACATTTATCAAAACTTTTTTGTTATTTTTTTACGCAATCGTAAAAGAAATAGGTTGTATCTGGGATAGACAAAGAAATTGTAGTATTTGGGTTAGGGGTCGAATGACCTTTTTCAGATATTAACAGATAAGCATTATTACGATAAACCTTTTCTGTTATATCGCTTAAACTATCTATTTTGTATAGTTGCTGCTTTACAACCAAGCCTTCATATTCTTCTTTATTTAAACTTGAAAAGGCTAACAGATTATATGGTAGTTTGACATATATAGTAGAATCTGAAACATAAATTAGGCTTTCTGCTTCATCTATATGTTGAACATCATCACCATATTTTTTTAACCCTTGGCTACTTGAGTAAACCTGACCTTTGAAGTTTACTAAGGAGGGATTTTCTGTTTTTGGGGTGGACGGCGAAAAGCAACCTACTAATAAAATCGTGGCTAATAAGCCTGCTAGTTTTTTTACCATTTTTTTTGTTTTCTTTAAATGTTATGTAAATAGCTCCTAACAACGCACAAACCTGATCATTAATACAGTTTTCATAATAATATATTAAAGCGTTGGGAGTGAAAATTCGTAGAATTTGTGACTTAATTTTTGTTTGTTTCATTATTAATAAATAAGCGGGGGTTCAAATATCCGCTCTTCAAAACTTATACAAATGTAAACATTTGATGTTTGATTCCTAATTCATCGACAAGCTGAAACCCTAAAGGGTTTGTACTCTCATCTCCAAAGGCTGTTGCGGTGAAGCTCACCGCCAAATTATTTAGGTTAACACTTGCGTTTAAGTCTCTGTCTAAAGTGACAGCGCAATTGTAACAAGTGTATTCTCTTTCAGAAAGTTTTAACTTTTCTTTTTTGTTTCCGCAACAAGAACAAAGTTTTGAACTTGGGTAAAAGGTGTTTGCAATTATAATCGAACCACCATACCACTGTTTTTTGTATAACAGTTGTCTCTTGAACTCAAAAAATCCCCCATCGAGAATTGCTGAAGCCAAATTATGATTTTTAGCCATATTTTTTGGTTTCAAATCTTCGATGACAACTGTTTCAAAGTTCTTTGACAAATATGAGGTTAGTTTATGCAAGGAGTCTTTCCTTACATTTGCTACCTTGGCATGTATTTTTGCAAGTTTTAGTACAGACTTTTTGTAATTGTTGCTTTGGTTTTTGGCACCTCTTACAAATCTTCTACTAACTTCTTTCTGTTGCTTTCTTAATTTACTCTTTGCTTTTTTGTATGGGGTTAAGTTTTGAAATGTTTCACCATTGCTTAATGTTGCAAGTGTTTTAACCCCCAAATCCACACCAACCGATTTGAATTTTTTAGGGGTTGTTTTTGTGGTGTATTCTGTTTTGAATGATACGAACCATTCGTTTGCTACTCTACTAACGGTGCAATTTTTTATTGCTGTTGCAGGTGTGTTTTCAGATAATTTAACCCAACCAATTCTTGGTAATTTTATTTTGTTGTTTTGGATTCTTACACTTCCTTCAAGATAAAATTTATCTCTAATCCCTTTCTTTTTGAATTTCGGTAATCCTTGCAAGCGACCTTTTTTATCTTTTAATTTGTAACTGTTTTTCTTTTGCAAGCGATAGAAGTTTTTAAAAGCGGTCTCCAAGTCTATTAAAGCCTTTTGCGGAGCACACTTTGAAACCTCGTAATACCAAGGGTTATCTTTTTTTATGGTTGCGACCAACCATTTATGAAGATCTATTGCACTTGGTGTTTTTTTATTCAATTCATAATAATCATTCGAATAAGCCAAACCAACATTATAAGCATGGCGGGCAACGCCCGCATGTTTATTAAACAAGGTTTCTTGTTTATTATTTGGTTCCAATCTTATTTTATATGATTTATATTGCATTATTAGCTATGTTTTTTAATTGCTCTACAATCTGTTTATTTTTATGGCTTCTACTACCATACATTCTAGCTGAAAATACAGTTATTATATCCATAATATCTTTTGTTAAATCTTCTTCAAATGAAGAATCTTCACTTCTATTTATGATTACAACTTCAACTCCAAAATGCTCACAAAGTGAAAAAATAAGCTCGCTACCAAATCTTAATAATCTGTCTTTGTGGGTTAGAACTAGTCTATCGACTTCATGACTACAAATTAATTTTATTAATCTTAATAGTCCCTTTTTTTTATAATTTAAACCTGATCCTAAATCAGATATTAATTCATATTGATAGCCTTTACTTGCACAATAACTTTCTAGCACGAGTTCTTGTCTTTTTAGATCGTCTTTTTGATCTATTGAACTCACTCTAGCATATACAATAGTTAATTCTTTACCTTTATTGTTTTTTAATAAATCAGATATTTCATATCTTCTGTGCCCACCTTCTGTTCTTTTTGAGGTGATTTTACCTTCTTTTTCCCAAAGTCTTAATGTTTTTTGAGTTACACCGAGTAATTTACTAGCTTCTTTTATTGTTACCATATATATAAATATACACAACTTATAAAAAAATTAATAAAAATGTTTAAATATGTAAATTAAAGTTTAAATAAATTGTAACTGTTTCATTTCCCCCGCTTACATTCCTACTTAGAGATAGCTTTAATCTGGTCCCTTAGCTTCGCTGCTTCCTCATAATTTTCATTGTCAACAGCTTCTTTAAGTTTAACGCTTAAATCTGTTAACATTTCTTGAGCAGTTTTGTTCTTTTCATGGTTCTCTTTATCAGTTTCGATAGCTATTTCTAATTCAGCTTTTAATCCAGCAATTTCCTTTTGTAACACAATAGCCTCTTCAAATTTCTCCTGTTCAGCTAACTTTTTCATTTCAATTTTCTTTTCTGAAATTTGTTTCTCTAATGATAAAGTACCTTCAGATTTTTTAAAATCTTCATCTGGATTTGAAGAATAAGTAGTAACGTATGCAAAATAATAAGGCGACGTATACAAGTTACGTCTGCTTGTACTACTGTTGTTTTCCATCTGTTCTAAATACTTCAAAATTTGTTCAAATACGCTGTTCATAAGTCTTTATTTTTTTAAATAAATCATCAATTCTTGTTCCAATATTATTTTTCTGACATTTTTTCCAAATTTATAAATTTATTAAGACAAAATGACATTTGCTGTTTTTTTAAGGTTTTATTATATTTATATAAAAAACATAAGATTATGTGTAGCTGTAATAAAAACAAAAATATAAAATCCTTGAATAACAACCAAAAATCTTTTGTAGCTAATAATACAGTTAGTGCATCTAACAATAATGTTAAAAAAACAAGAGAGGAACTTTTGGCTGAACTAAGACGCAGAATTGCGAATGCCACAAGGTAAAAGAAACGGAAAGCAAATAGTTTTGCTTTCCGTTTTCTAATTTAATTACTTGACATTTTTACTTTCTTTTTAGGAGCTGCATTCATTTCATCAAGCGCCTCATATAAACCTTCAACGTGCAAGTTCAAAGCCTCTAGCTTGCTAAATTCATACTTCAGCAAAATACCACTAAATTCCTGAACATTAGGTTTAACTATTTCTGTTGTATCTTTTTCAAAATCGAAGCTCATTTGAGCAAACAATTTGTCAATGACAATTTCTTGCAATTCTTGATCTTGAATCATATTGAATATATCATCATTAATTACAACAATAAAGTCAGGTACTTTTGAATTCGTTTCATAAGCAGCTTGTTTTACAATTTCACTTGTTTTGTAAACTTTACCACATAATCCAGTTGGATTAAATTTCATCTTTGGGTTATGTAGCAATGAATACGTACAAACTTGGTGAAGAGAGGTTTTCCCAAAACGGTTTTCGAATAGTGCTTCAGTGAATTCGGATACTTTTGTTAATTCCATAATTTGAAAATTTTAATTGTTAAAGTTCGACGTTTTTATAATTTATAAAGTTATTCAGTATATTTTCTGGTAACTGCTGCAAAGATACGAACTTATTTTCATTTGATTCATAAAATAATTCACATTTTTGTTTTTTTAATTTATTAACGTCATAATTATCAATATTTTCAACTTCAAGTGCCGCCCACCAATTAAACCCAGTGAAAACAATATAATCCAAATAGTAGTATTTTTCTCCAATTAAAGCTATCCCTCTGATCACGTGCTTTTTTCTATTTTTAGGATTAGTTTCCAATATTTTTTTTATCCATTGCATATAGTTATAATTAAATTTAAGTTATGAGTAATTTTGTATTTAGTGTGTATAAAACTGTTAATAACAGATTGAAAAAGAGGCCGTTATTTGTTTCAGGCAAATATAGGGAAACTTTGAATTTTTTTAAAGAAGAAATAGAAGAAAATAAAAAAAACACAATATATCAGTTAAGATATAAATCTAACAAAGTAGATGTTACCTTAGAAAGATATTTTTTAGTTTTGATTAAGGAAGATAAAAATGGCAACAAGGAAATCCTTAAACAAGAAGAATATTTGGTAGAAGAAAAATTCTATCTTTACGGATCAAAAAAAAGATTAACTGTAGCAGAAATATTCGAACAAATCGTTCCACAATTCTACGAACATTTTACAACAGTTAGAATGTTTAAAAATAAAATTGTATTTGAATCAGGTGATAAAATTGAATGTATATTAACTAAAAATTTATATGAGTGTAAAAGACTATATACTTACCTCAATTCAGCCTTTAAATCCAGAAAAATAATCTCCTTTCTATTCTTAGGTAAAGTACCTGATACTCCAACAGAAATAAAAAGAGAGTTAATAGACAAGCTAGTTAAACTAACTGGGTTATCTCATTTCCAATTTAGAAGGAATAAAACAAGACATTAATTATACAACCACCACAGGATCCTCCAAAAAAACATTTTTATTTTATATCCGTAACCACTAAAAGATACCTTATGGTGTCTTTTTTTAGTTTTAATTTCATCTCTGTATTTTATAAGTTCTTGAAAATCTTTTTTCTTTTGAACTTCTAGTATGGATGCGTTTGATTTAACATCTTCCTCTACACTTGCTAATTGTTCTTCAAGTTCCTTATATTTGTTATCTAACATAATATTAACTATGATTTTTACTATTCTATTTTGGATAATGTCTTCTATTGGAATGACACATATAATTACAGGGACTACTATATTCGAGAGAATAAGAAATAAAGTTACAAACTACTCTCCTGATTTCTGGGGTGTTCTAGTTACCTGTCCTACTTGCATGGGGTTTTGGGTTGGTTTATTTATCTCTCTCTTTTTCCCTATACTACAAATATCAGATTTAAGTGATTTTTTTATTCAAAATACAAACGTTAAAGTTGCTTTTTTGTTTTTGATTCATGGTAGCTTTTCTTCAGGTATTAATTGGATCATTCATTTGTTGATTTCTAATCTTGATGCCAAGACAACCCAAATCGAATTAAAAAACGAATTAATAATAGAAAATCCGTTAGAAATTGCAAAGCAAATCCTAACGGATAATCAAAAATAATATTTAACTGTTTTTAGTTTGAGGTCAAGCAAACATAATCGTTTGAGAACAAACAGTCGAGGTTGTTTGCCAATAAATTGTCATCACAACAGTTTATAGGGCTTCCTACACAAACAGTTGCACATTCTAATTGCAAACCATCTTCAACTAATACCATTTGTTGAATAACGTTTCTCTGTACGATTTGCTGTAATAAATTATCCCACCAGAAGTCTACATTTCTACCTTCTGTAACGTGGATATATCGGTTGCTATTATAAGATTGTATTTTCATTTTATTTAAAGAGGTTTAAAATTTATTGTTCCATTTTCGATTTCAGAGGTTTGATATACAATCTATAAACATTGCTCCCTAGATTATCAATATCGTTTCTATATTTGAAACCTAAGTTATCTTCGCCTTCCAAATCACCTACCATGAAATGTGCATTACCATAATGGCTAGTTACTTCTTTTATAAACTTTTCAATTTTAGCTTCATCTTCATCAGACAATCCAGAGAAATCACCATTTACTAGAGCAGACAAAGACCATTCTGGAACCAAGTATTCAACCATATCATCCTCTTCAACTTCTTCATTTAAAGATTTTTTCGTGAAGAAATCAAATTCTATTTTTTTAGATTTTACAGGTTTATCCCAATTCTTATATTCAAATAACATATTCAATTTTTGATTGGCTTTTTCTTCAGCAATCAAGTTTCTATGTTCAAGGATTGTTGGTTCACCGTTGTTCCATTCAAGCAGATACAAATTACCTTTGCTATCTTTCATTTCAAAACGAGTACCTTCGTTTTTTACTTTGTTTGGAATAGACTCTTCCAATTGTTTTTTATTATGTTCAAAATCGTATTTTTCTGAATTAAAGTTAAATCTTACCATTTTACCTTCATTTATTTTAAATCCAAGAGCTGCTACACCATGTCTAGCGTGTCCTTTAGGGTTTTTAATTACATCTGCATCCTTGATACCTACTTTTAGAGTTTCAATATCTGAACCTAATTGGAATAAATTGGTATTTGTTGGATTCTGTTCTTTAACTTTTGCTTTCGCCAATGCGGCTTGCATTAACTTAACACCAGTTGGATCTTTTGAAAGTTCTTTTGTAATTCTTTCTTTAAACTCATCAGTAATACCGTCATACATCAAATCTAAATTAGTGTTATTTTCTTTAAATTGATTCGGTATACCATCACCATTATAATCGTTATTATCATTGTAGTAATTAGGTTCTGCTGCTTTAAGTATATCTTGATAAACAATATTAATTTTATCTTCAACTTCTTTGACGTTCTTCTTACTACCTTCACCGTTTGTCTTTCTATAACGTTCGATAAGGTTATAGTTAGGGTGTGCTTTAGCTTCTTCTTTCAAAAGCTCTGTAGTCAGCTTTTTTAACTCTTCACTCATAAGTTCCAAGTCGTTTACATCAACAACATCAGTATAAGGGCTGATTGTTCTACGCATAAAAGCACCTTTGTTTTTTGGGGTAGCTAATGGTAATTCCATACCTCCACCAACACTTCCTGTGCTTGTCATTTCATCTAGGTAATCAAAGAGGAGATTTTCATCATCGAATTTTCTCTTTGATCCATCTTTCTTTTCATAGACGTATGTCTTACCAGCTGCATTTCTTTCAACTGATACTGTATGTTCGCCGTCCACCACCATCTTACTCTCTCCAATAAACGTAACTCTATTTAATTGTTTCTTATTCATTTTATTTTCCTTCAGATAAGTTTTTGCAAATTTTTTGGAATCCAGTATTATAATATACATATAACACTCTTAAAGATTCTGCTGTATTTTCTTTCATTTCAAAGTTGCTAGCACTAATAAATACACCAGAGCCACCACCGTACTTGTAAACGAAATTTATAGATTCTTCAATTGTACCTGCTACTTCAACAATAGTAAGGTTTTTATCTGAATCTTTAGTGAAATTAAAATATTCTATTTTTAAAGGTGTGTTAAGTAACTTAGAAGATAACTCTTGTTTGAAAGTATCGTATTGCTCATCACCACTTTTTAAGGTTTGTTTTTCGTCACTTGTTTTTTCAGTAACTTCTTCTTCTTGTTCAAGCAACAAGCCGTTTCTTATACTATTCAATATATTCCTAGATACACTATCTAACATAGATTTTTAATTTATTATATAAATATATCGCTAACAACATATTTCAGCTGTTAGCGATATTTTTTATTTGTTTTCAGGTTTTAAACCTGCAATAGTAAATTTGTCTGTAATTTTCACATTACCAACTGGGCGCTTTACTTCTCTAACTTTTAAGACCTTTTCATTATCTTGCTCATAATCATTATCTCTAGCTACTTCGTGTAAAATGTTAGTCCAAATTTGAATACCATCATCTTTGTCTGGTTTTTGTTCTAACTTTTTTTTTTCAATTAATGGAGGAGTAGCAGGGTTAAAACTAAAAACTCTTTTTGTTGGAGTGTTTTGTATTTTTTCTTCTTGCTCTTCTTCTTCCTTAATAATTTCTTTTTCTTCCTTAATAACTTCTTCTGCTTCTTTCTCAACAACTTGTTCTACTTCCTTAATAGCTTGTTCTTCTTCCTTAAGAACTTCTTCTACTATTTCATTAGTTTCTACCTGTACTTCTTTTACATCTATTTGTTGTGATGGTTGGGTGGACGGCGAAACTTCTTCTGCTAGAGGTTCTTCTTGCTCCTTAGATTTAAGTGGCTTTATATCCCCTAAATCATCTGGTTCAGGGGGTGTATCACCTCCGCTCTTTTCAATAGGTAAATCATTCAGAGTTTTTAAATTTAATTTCTTAGTTTGACTTTTCAAAGAAAGTTTTGCCCAAAGAAACACAATCGGACTCAAATAAAATAAACCGTTTGAATATGCAAGTACCCTTTTGTAATTCGCTAATTCAAGTTCATCCCCATAAGCTATTTCAAACATTGGCTTAAACAATTCCTGAAAAGCTAAGAAGTAAACTGAATCTACCTGAATATTAATATAACTGTAAAATACGTTACCTATACCTTGAACGAATATGCCAAATATGAAGGGGATCCAAGCTACACTAGTGTATCTAATTGCCAACATAGAACCCAAAATGAAAAGTTCAGTTGCAATAGCTGTGATAACATAAAAAGGGGCTTTGTTGGTTAACGTCCAATATTCCATTACGTGAAAAAAGGACGTTAAGCTAACAAATAAGATGATGACTGTGAATATAAAGTCCGCAACTTTATGATTCTCTTCAAATTCACTTTTTATGCTTTTGAAAAAAGATAAAAAATTTTGCATCTATATTATTTTTTTGTTTTTGTAGTATCAGTGCCGTTAAGATAAGAATGGATATCTTTAACTTTATCCAATTCTTTTTCCTTAATCAACATATCTTTTGTTTGTTGCTCAAGATCTTCCCTAGTAATGATACTTTCATTCAATGTTTTTGTATTCTTCTTAGTTGTTCTCATGTCATTTGATAGTTGACAAGAATTTACTTTTACACTGAATACAAGTAAAAGAATAAGTGCTTGTAAAGACAAGCTGATGAGTTTAAAATGTTCATTTAAAAATTTCATACTTTACAATTTTTTTTCTGATTTTGTCTTTAATTACTTTAATTAATTTGTTATATGTTTGAAAGCTATAAACCGTACCTACTTTTAACTCTGTTTTTATTTTATACAGATTATCTTGTGTTCTTAAATTATTGAAACTTTCGTTCTCTATTAATTGCAACTCTCCAGTTATATCCTTATTACCTAAATAGACAGCTTTTACATTTTTAGCCCCAAAAATTACTTCAACTGTATCATTTGTTTGATGATTTTCGACGAATGTATGAGAAATAGGTCTAATAACATCTGTTTCTATTTCAGTTAACTTTTTATTCTTTGCATATCTGTGTACAAAAAATCTATAAGTAAATGTACCAGTGTCAGTTTCTATCTTCAAAAGATTTTCAGCTCTTTTATATAACCTTTTTTTGTCTTGCTGATTATACGGTTTCAACAAATATATAATCTCTGATATATCAATATTTGTGTAAAAGGTATAATAAACTATTTCTCTTTCTCTTTTGCTTAAAGAATTGACAACTTGATTTAATACATCGTTTTGATTAACAAAGTCAAAGTTAATTTCTTCATCTCCACCGATTAAATCAAAATACTCAATCGTTTCTTCTCCATCTTCACCTACAGTATTATTCCCAGAGAAAACTTGGTTTATTCTATTTTTTTCTCCAAATATAAACTCTTTTTTATTGTAGTGTATCACTTCCCCTACTTCAGGATATCTACCGTTTTCTTTAACAAACTGATCAAAGGCTTTTGATTCAGCTGATAAGTCTTTCAAGATATTGTCTGGAATTCTTATGAAATTCCCATAATCCTTTAACGCTCGATAAAAATACATAGGTAATCTACTTCTAAAGTATGTAGGTAAAGTACCTAAGCTAGGGTTATAATCTGATTCCTCTAAAACGTGAACTAACGCCAAATTTGCCTCTTGCTGTAAGTCTTTAACATCTACTTTATTACTACCTGTCTTTAAGATTAACTTATTGACTAATTGTAATGCTAAGGGATAAAGTGTATCTAATAATTTATCCCTACTCTTCACATTTCCGTTGTCTTTCCAATCAAGGAACAATCTTGATTTTTCATCATGAGAAAGAAAGGGATTTTCAATATTCTCTCTCTTTAACCTTCTAGCTTTTTTTGTGACAATTTGAGTCCAAAAAGTGTTGTTCTCTACAAATCCTGTAAATTCTTCTGCGTTAGCCATTATCCTACTATTTTTGAAATATTATTATTTTTAATGATTTTAATGTTATCGTTACACCATTCAGCAACTTCTTCGTTATGGGTTATAAGAGCTACTGTTTCAAAGATGTTTAATAATTTCTCTACTACTCGATATACTCTAGGTAAGAAAGGTGATGCAACTGCTACAAACACCTCATCTAGGATGAATATATTTGAGATAGGCACAACCATTTTTGAAAGCAATAGATAGTGAAGTGCTAATAGAAGAACTGTTTTTTCATAACCGCTACCTTCAGACATATTGAACTCTATACCGTTTCTTTCAAAATAGAATTCAATTGCATCATCTTCGATTTTGATGGACGGCGAAAAGTCATCTTCAGAAAGTACAGCTCTCAAGTCCTGATTAATATCGTCAGCTAAATCCCTCAAAATTTTCATTGCCAAACCACCTTTACTATGAACATCAATGTAAATCTTATAGTTCTTGTCTTTACTTAATTCATCAGAAATTAAATCTTTATTTTCCAAATAGAAATCAATCTGCTCTTGAAATTTTGAAAGAGAATCATTATTAATTGAAATCTTAACATTAAAATTGTTAATTTCATTTTGAATGTCTTCAATTTCTAATTCCTTAATTGATATTTGTTCATTAGTTTTTTTATTTGTTTCTAAATCGTTGGTAAACAAGCTAATATTTTTCAACCGTTCCTCTAACTCTGAATTCCTAGTAACAAGGCTATTTATTTCGCTCTTAATCATTCTGATATTAGCCTTTATTTTTTCGTTGTTTAAGATTTTAGATAAATCATTTTGAAACACTAAAATTTCAGATTTAATCTTTTCAATCTTTCCGCTTTTATTCTCTCTAATTTTTGTGTTTAACTCTTCAATTTTTTTATTAATCTCCTTCTTATAATCAATTTCTTCACCTTTAATATTATTCTCTAAAGCAGTCAAATTGTTTTTAGCTTGTATGCCTTTTTGTTTTACATCTTCAGCTTTAGCAATTAAGGCCGCAATTTGTTCTGTGATTTCAGCTTTCTTTTTCTTATTATCACTAACACCATTACATAAATTACAAACTACTGTGTCAGGTGTGTTTTCCAATAACTCTTCCTTATTCTTTTTATCTGATGTGATACTAATATATTCAGTTCTTAGATTGTCTATTTCTTTCTCTATAGAAGCCTTTTCACTTAGACGAGTAGCAGGAACAACATAATTAGACAACATGTAGTTCTGCAATTGTAAGTCATCCAACAAAGATTTATCAGCTTCAACTTTAGAAATTTCATTTTGAAGATCAGCTATTTTAGCATTTAACTCCTCGCTAGTTGAATTAATAACAGCAATAGAGTTCTCAAGGTTTATAATAGTTTTCTCGTTCGTTTCTATTGTTGCTTTATTCTGTTTAATCAAGCCCTCCAAGGATTCAGGTGTTTCACCTAACAAAGAATCTGGAACACCTTTAAGAAGATTACTTAGCTTTTTAATTTCTTCTTTCAAAGAATCTTTAGCTAATACTTTTGCGTTCAAATCTTGCTGATAATTTGCATTTTCACGCTTTAAGGTATTAATTTGATTTTTCAAAGATACTATTTCAAAATCAATATCTACACCTTCATACTTTTTCGCAATAGAATTTTTCAAGAAAATATCATATTGCTTTTTAGCTGTCTTTGCTTTCTCTTCAATATTACCCAAGCCAAAGTAGTTGAGGAACATTCTGTAGCGTTCTGTTGGCTTTGTATTCAACCATTTTTCAATGGAAAAACTGTCAAAGAAAGAGATAAATAAGAAATCCTTAATCTTACCTATCATTTTCTCAAACTGGGCAACATCAATCATTACACCATCACAAGAAATAGTAACCCGCTGGGAAACCTTGTTATTATTGTTTCTTGTAAAATCCCTTCTAATGAAATAGGTTTTGTTTTCAATTTCAATTTCTCCTTCAACATAAGCGATGTTTAGTGGAGAAAATCTATTAACAATGGTAGATAGGGTTGTTTTTTCCTGATTAGAGCGATAGAATTCACCAAATAGAAGAATCTTCAAAGACCTAATCAAATTGGATTTACCACCCATATTATGAGGTTCAGAAAAAATCCTAAGAATACCACGATTCTCTAATTCTACTTCAAACTCATTAAAGGATAAGATGTTCTTACCTGCAAATCGCTTTACTCTGAATTGTTTAGCTCCATCATTTTGATCTGGGATTAGATTTGATATTTCGCCGTCCAACTCAAAAAAAGAATCCAAATTAACATCTGGATAATTCTCCGTCAAATAATTCTCGTAAACAGATTTTAAATTGTTATTCAACACATTAACTCTACCATCTTCAAAGGCTTCGTTTTTAATTTTTCGACCTTTAATTTTAACTTCTAAATTAGAGCCGTATTCACTCTTAATACTTTTCTCCAATTCAATCTTTTCAAGTTCAGAAATTGAATCTTCAACTTCGACTACTACTTGTGAAAAAGGTTTCATATTTTTATTTTAAATTTGTTATAGTGATGTTTTTAACGTTCTCGTTAAAACTTTTTACTTTAATTTTATATTTTCCGTAACTATTATTTAATTCTACAAAAGTATAATCCAAGGTTTCATAATCTAAAACACCGTAGCCGTGAAAATTCACATATTCCCCAAAGTTTTGTTGATATAGTGAACCACAATAGTAACATTCATAATCCTTGTGGCTTATCTTTTGAGGGTAATGTATATCACCCATTAATACCACATCACAATTTTCAAAAATATTAGAAGTAGTATCATATTCTTGCATTTTTTTCTCGAAAACAGGGTTCAAAGGGTTCTTACAATTCCTTAAAGGAGCATGGTATAAACCAATAAACTTTTGACCACCCTTATCTTCTTCAGCTAATTTCACCGCAAAGTTATCTAAAAAACAGTAATGCACAAAATTTATTTCATGAAATTTTATAATTTCTGATTTTTTTGAATAACATATATTAGGATTACCCATAGCAGCAATTATAGGGCTTATAGCATCCATTCTAGTTCTGTTCTTAGGTAAGTCGTGATTACCCAATATAATCATCACAGGGTGAATATCAGCACACTTATACAAGGTGTTAACCATTATTAAATTTGCTTCATTCGATACTTGTTCTTGGGTGTCGAAGAGATCACCTGTAATACAGATAATCCCCTCTTCAAATCCCAAATTGTATCCCTTTATCGAATCCAAAAGCAAATCTATAGATTCAATAAATTCACCTTGCCTATCAAAATTCCTTAAATGCCAATCGGCTGTGTGAAATATCTTTTTTATCATTATTATTTAATAGCTTGACTTAAATTATCACTGATTTTTTTTACAAACGCCTTGTAATGTTGTCTATTAGCTTCTTTATCTTCAAAGTCTATCTTACCACTCTTTCTACGTTTTTCAATATCTTCATAAAGAAGTTTGGTTAACACATTATGATGATTTTTAGGGATACCATCAAAGATACCCGATGTTAAAAACCTTTCCTTATATGTGTTTTGAAATTCTAAAAAGTGTTTCAAGACAGCTTCAGCTCGATCCAACATAATAGGTAATTCAATTAATTCAAATTCCTTCTTCTGCCTATCAAAATAAGTGATTCTAGCCCCCTTAAATTGCCGTCCAAACTCCTTTTCTTGTATATGCCCGTATATGTTCAACTGTAAACCATAAGTTGAATAAGAAGTTTCAGGCATGTCATCACAAGGCTCTTTTAAATTCTTCCCATACTCATTCTCAAAAGTAAAAGACTTATTTGTTTTGTGGTCTTCAATTTCAAAATTAACATCGTCGAAAACAACCTCGACGTCAGTTGTACCACAAATTTCATAGGTAGGTGAAAAGTTTACTTTTTCTGGAACAATGACCTCTCCTTTGTAGGGTCTAACTTCGTTAAACTTATAAACAATCCATTCCATAAACTGAATAGGCGATAAATCCATATTATAAATGGAGAAGAATTCTTTGTTATTTCCTTTGCCTACTTGTTCAAGGATTTCATTAAGTTCAGCATACTTTTCTTGTATCCCCTTAATTTTTTTCATTTTAAATGAAGGATCAGAAAATCCCTGAACATCCAAGAAATGCAATTCAATGCTCTCGTGGATCATGTGACCATAATGTCGTGACAACATATTGGTAGATTCCCAAATTTGAAGGATTTGTTCTTTATTCATGATAGTATTATCATCATTCAAATAAAAACCCTTCAGTAGAATATTAGGGTTAGCTGCTTTAATTATTTTCAATTCAGCAGCTAATTCGTTCGGTGAGGAATATTTTGTTAAAGCCTTATAAATCTTTTTATCATTATATCTTTCGTAAGGTCTTAGCTTACCATACATGATATAATCAAAAAGCAAATCCTTCATAAGGGATTTGTCTGCACCAGATTTCAAATACCAAGATACAAAATTATTGTACTGTTTAATAATTGCATCAATGATACCATCTTTTTCAAAATCGCTCTTTAACAGAGATAACGCGGTCGTAACAGAGTTATATAGTGTTCCAGTTTTCTTGTGAACATAAACGTGATTTACTTCTTCAAGATAAACCTCTGATTCTGAATACTTCTTAAATAAATTTATTTTATCCATTATTATTAGTAAAAATTTCTACAAAGGTAAAAACTTTTTTTCTAATAATCAAATAAATTATAGGGCAATGTTAATATATTTTTCGATTTCAAAAGTATTTTTTAAATAATGATACTTTTCTTTGTCTTTTTCAGCTTTTGTTCCAGTTAAACTTTTACAGAATTTTTCGTATTCTATGTTCTTCTTTATTAATTCAATAGTAGAATTAATATCTTGAATATTAGCTCCCCACTCACCATTCTTTTGTTTATACCCTAAAACAACAGTGATTGAATCCGCTCTGTCAAAGTTTTTCTTGTCAATAGATAAATTATTATTCATTAACCATACAATAGAAGGATATCTTTGTGCAATTAAGGAAAGCACAATCAACTTCTTGTATTCTGAAATAATCTTACGATCTAAAACCCCATTAAAAACTCCAAACAAAGATCTAGTCTTACCTCCAACTAATTCAGGTAATCCAAAACGTCTAGCTTCATCTACCGTTATATAGTTAATTTTACATTTGAAATTCATCCTCAAAGTGGCATAAATCATTCCACCAAAATAATTCAATAACGCTGCTGTATCAGTTTGTTGAGAACTAATTAAAGGTGTTTCCAAAATAACTTCAGCAATGTCTGGGATATTATAATTTTCAACTAAAAAGTTTACAATTAAATTACATTTCTCCAAAAGAATATCTTCCTTTGAAAAGGTTTCGTCTTTGACTATCGGTGAAATGTGGTTTAACTCTAAAAGTCTACCGTCGGCAGCAAACAAGCTGATACCGACGGTAGAAGTAGAAACGTCCAATCCTAATATTAAATTATTATTCTCCATTAGGATTAAATATAAATAAATTTTTTGGATTTTAAAAATCCATCTGTATCTCTATTAACGACTTAGTATTTTCTTGTATTTCTATTTGCTCATATAATGAGTTAATCATAACTAAATTATATTTGTCATCGTAGATACCTATTTCAGTTAACTTCAAATTCTGGTTTGTGTTCCAAGTAGGGTTATCTGATCTATTGATATAATCTGAATCTAAAACTAATTCAAATATTGATTTGTAAACACAAGCACCTATCTCTACCGCTATATTACCATACAAAAAATATTCACATCCAAATCCCATAACATTAGGGCAATTAACATCTGGAACATTCAATACATTTAAGTTATATGGAGTTTCAGTTGCAATTCTAGCTGCATTAACTATAAAACCTGTTTGAGCTGAATTTTGAACTTCTAATTTAAGGGGGTTAATTGTGTTACCGATTAAATCAACCAAGAAATTATTAGTGAAATCAATAGCTTTCCAATCACTTGAAACAGGTCTTGCTCCATTATCTACTATTTGATATAGTATTTTAAATCTATGAAAACTGAAACCTAATCCATCGTATCCTACAGCTTCTCTTTGACGCATATAAGGTAAGAAACCTGTTCTTTCAAGGAAGAACTCAACGTCTTTATTTGAATTAGTTGTATTAACGAATTTTAGATACTGTTGTTGTGGTAATATATGTTGAACTACTGTATCTGCTTCTAATGTATAGGTCATATACATTGTTTTTCCTTTAGGTAATATTCCTTGACCAGAGGTGGACGGCGAAATCATTTTTCCCGCTAATTTAGGTAAAGTAAAATTACGGTTGGATTTGTAACTCAAAGCAGCCAATAAATCGGGATTATGTATTACTACTGTCTGTAAAGTATTATAAATCCTTCCAACAACTAAAGGGGATCCGCTAGGCTCAATTAATGTGCTATCTTCAACTAAATCATAATATTCAATATTGGTATTTCCGCTACCAACATACTTCTTAGTTGTATCTGCAACAAAGGTCATACCCAAGACAGTTCCCGTACCAGTTCCACCAGAGGCATATCTCCTATGCCACATTACATGTTGTAATTGTAGCTTAAAGTCGTTTGGTTCAGCTATATAAAAATGCTCTCCGTATAAATTTGTTTTATTTGTATTGCTATAGTGAATAATCCCAATAGATTTAATAAAGTCATCATCTATAGCAAACAATTTATCTTCACAATTTGGATTTGGTACTTCGTCTGGGCAATCAACATTGAAACCTAAATACTCTTTTTGCCCTATGTAATTGTAAGAACAATATTCATTGAATTGCTGCTGATCAGCTTGTGTTCCAATAACATTTTCACCCCAAATAATATTGAAGTTCCAAACATAAGTATCTTCATTCAAGCACTCCAACTTGAAATTCAAGTTTTCATAATCCCATAAAGTATTTACGTTTGTTGATTTATAATACTCAATATCTTTATCGTAAATGAAGTATTCAATTAGAATATCATTATAGTTAAGGTAAGGTAAATTCCTATCCAACTCGATTATAGTGGAGGTAGGTGTTTTATAAATCTTAAAGAAAAGATAAAGAATAGGTTCAGTTGAACTAGAAGGTACAATATAACCTGTAGTAGCATTAGCTATCTTGAACATGATTATATCTCCATCTTCAAAATCAGTGTTCTGGAGGTCAATGAATTTAGTACCATTCAATTGCTGTGAGAAAACATTACCTTGTTTCTTTACAAACTTACTATCCATCTTCAATGAATACCCTTTTGTTTCATCAAAGAAACCTCTTTCTTTAGCTGGGTTATGGATACAGCATTCCAGCACCTTTACGCCGTCCAACAAGTGAAAAGGATTACAATCTTCGGTAGTAAGATGTGTTTTAATATTTGGGTTTTTATCCTTTGGTTTCAATACATACTGTGAACCAGTATTGTTGTAATCAACTTGACTGTCACCAAAAGAATAATACTTAAAATTCAAGTTACCCTCTGCAATCTTTTGCCGTCCAAGAGCTGTAATCTTGGAATTTATTAAAGGAACGTTTATTTTATTCAAAAAACTCATATACAGATTTCAAAATTTTGATTTGGATAATCATATCGTTGTGTGTATTCATTGGTAGTCTTGTCATATTGTAAGAATCTACCTGCACCATAATTAGATTCACTTATGTTTGTTGGGACGGCGAAAGATTCAATTAAACAATCACCAGTAGTATCCCTGTAAAACTGATCTATCTTCGATACATAAGGTATTGGATTATCACACAAATCAAAAGCCTTGGGTTCACAATCTATTATTACCTCATTTTCATCAGCACCGTAAGTAATAACATAATTCTTATACTGAAACTTTTGTTGGTGAAACAAGAAGTTACTGTAGAATTTATGATGATCCTTCCATATAACAGTTTCAGGAATTACTTGTTTAATTAAATCTAACCAAGAATTATTTACCTTAGAAAGGACTTTAAACATAAATTCATAATCCAATTCCTTACTCTTAGCTGAACAATAATCAAAGCTATTCAAATATAATTCATATAGATGACAATAATAATAATAAGATTCACTTGTAAGCAAATTTCTTACAGGTAAAAACTCTTTTTCTATCTTATCTAAAGACATTCCCTTGAAAATCTTATGGAATAAATCTTCATATTTTTTCAAGAACGCAACAACATCAGTCTTAACGTAATTAGGTATATCAACCCTTAAAGTTAATTCTTTAGTATTAAGAATATCTTTATTAGTATCTAAATCGTATGTTGCCTTAATATTGTCTTCTATTAATTCTAAATCAAAGCCAAAATTGTAAGGAATTATTACACATTCAGTAACATCAGTATAACAAACTTTATACAACTTAACGTCATCTAATAAAATTTTTGTTCCACCAAATCCAAAACCCGACATAAACATACCTAACTTAACCTCTGTATTCAACAAGTTAGCAGGCACTTTAATATTTGCAGTTCTCCAATTAATGTCGAAATTGTCATTTATATCATCAGGACATTGCTCTCCTAATTCAAGTCTAATCAATTCCTTTAAAGTAAAGCAATCTTCAGTTGAACCAGACAATTCAAAATATAACTTATCTGTTCTCGGATTAATATCTAACTCTAATTGACGATAGTTACTTGTATCATTTTTAATTTGACTATATAAATTTAGATTATCTAAAATAGATAAAATTGTAGCATCTGTTTTATCATTAAAATATTCAATTATATCAGAACAGCTCAATATCAATCTATATTTGAACTCAAAATAGTAATCACACACAGTCGTTCCACTATTCAAGAAAAAGAAATCTTCATTTCCATTCAAATTAAAGGTGAAGTCTGCTTCACTACATTCACAAGAGCCATCGTCAACAACAGCGTTAGGGTTGTAATTGTCGGCTAGGGGATTAGTACATCCACTAATAAAAATACAACTCCCGTCGTTGAAGTTAGCATTAGGATTATAGTTACTAGCAAAGGGATTTGTGCAACCCAAAATAGGGGTAAACACGGGGACATATTGACAACTACCATCATCAATAACTGCTAGTGGATTATAATTTACACTATTTGGGTCAGTGCAACCAGATAAAATAGGATATTCACAAGAGTCGTCATCTATTGTGGCACAAGGATTGAAATTTAAACTATTTGGATCAGTGCAACCATAAATGTCGCCACCTATTGTGAAAGTATCTTGGCATACTTCATTTGAAATAGTTCCATCAATATCGTATTCGTATTCACAAGGTAAATCTTCAAAGAAAATCTCTTGCTCATAATTACAACTACCACTTCCTAATAAAATTACAAACTTACCTTTATAGTTATTATAAAAATAACCGCTTGTAAATGAAACATCTAAAGAAGTTGTTTCATTGCTAGGATTACTGAAAGGTAATACAGTTACTATTTCAGAATTATTTGTTAGTTCAACATATCCATTAATAGGAAAGAAATTTTGTACACCTACAAGATTAATAGATATTTGAGATAAAACAGGGCGAACAATACCAGCTATATAATTAGCTTCCCTAAGAACATTTAACTCTATTACATTACAATCACAACTACAAGAGCCATCGTCAACTGTTGCTTCAGGGTTATAATTAGCTGAATTAGGGTTAGTACAACCTAAAACAGCTGAAGATTCAACTATAAACTCATTAACACAATTTTCATAAATTGAAGGTTCACCTGAAGGATTTGGATAGTTGATTGTCCTACAAGTTAAATCTGACTGATTATTAGGGTAAATTGTTTTATCGTAAATGCAAGTACCATTATTTAATTCTATTACTACTCTAACTCGATTATTAACATAAAAGGCGTTTCCATTTAATTGAAAACTAGCTAAAATAGTTGAATTAGTTGGATTATAAATCGGTACAGTCGTTATATTTTGGGAAGAATCTTCTAATTCCATATAACCTGTTATAGGAGTAGAAGATATACCACTTACAACAGAAACAGATAACTGTGAGTTGTAGGAATAAATAGGATTTATTCCCCCACCGTTATTGTCGTATTGTTTTGAAATATCTATTTTTATTATCGGACAAGACATTATGTTAATATGTTACTGTAAGAATCAGGTACGTTTACTTGTGTGCAATTTACTGTCAAAATATAATTATCGGTGTATTCACATCCATTTGATAAAATTATTTGAATATCAACATTTAAGTTAATAGTATTCAATCTAGGTGTAAAGTCAACAAATACTGATTTTACTCCATTTTCATTGTTAAAGGCTTCAGTTATCACATCCCCTATTAATATACCTGTTCCACCAGATGCCTTAGTTATAGTCATTATAACTGTTTCAACAGTTGCATCAAAAGGAATATTATCCAGTGAATAAGTAACATTAATTCTTGTATTTGCAATATTCAAATTAGAAACACATTCTCCAGTAGAATCTAATTGAATAAAATCACATTCTACAGGTGCTTCGTTACATTCAATCAATCTAGTTATGATGCCACTACTACAGCCTAAAGAATCCACAACTTCAACAGCTATAATTTCTCCGTTAGGTAATAAATCTCCGTTTTCATTACCGTTAACAATATACGGAGCTGTTCCTCCACTATAAGATAAGAATACTGTAGCATCACCTGTTAAATCTCCATTCAAATCGTAATTACAAGCATAGTTAAGAGAAACCACAATTGGATTTTCAACACAACTAACATTGTAACAATAGGTTGTTCCAGTTAAAATTACTGACTCACAACCTAAACTATCAACGATATATACAGAATAATTTTGATTTGCTGGAAACACATCCCCATCATTGGCACCATAGAAAGTATAGGGTTGAATACCTCCATACCCTTTTACGTTTAATCTTATTTGATCTACACCTATACATTCTTGCCAAACATCTAAAATAGGTGCTGTACAACCAGAATATAATACTTTAGGGTCCAAAGATATTTCTAAGGCTTTATCTTCATAATCTATCTCACAACCGCATTCATCAAATAAAACCTGCTTCAAAGGGTCATTAACTATACCACTTTGAGTAAGATAACAAGAATCATAAGGTAAGGCGTAATTGAAAGTGGAACCTGATCCCTCAAAACCATAATTATAAAGGTCAGTTTGAGTTACCGACTTTCTAATTATGCTCTGATATTTACCGTTTAGGTTTTCATCTAACACATAAAACTGTGACCAATAATTAGAATCTTCAAATATAAAATTAGGATTATATTTTGGATAACCTTCATTATCTACTGAAAGAGTGCTAATATCGTTATCACCGTAAATAATTTCAAGATATTGTTTTAAAACAGCAACATTAATTGGGTTATTAATTTTCTTAACGTATTCCTTAAAGTTGATTAACTCTTTAGGAATATTAAAGAAATCAAAGACAAACTCAACTGCTGCTCTAGTACCTTTGGATTTAACTAACCAAGACAGAACTAAACCCAGTTGTTTCTTTTTCTCTAATGGTAAATTTTCACTTATGTTAATACCATGAGATGAAATAAAATAGTCCAATAATTCTATTGGCATATTATCTTCACCGTCGTAGGTTAATATGTTAATATTTTTTAGGCTGTTGACAAACTTATATTGTTCATCAAAGCCAAAACCATAAATTGATAATAGAACTTCTAATTTATCTCCTTGATTTTCCGTTGTTTCAAACCCTTCTAAAATAGGTAAAAATAGATTTGGTTCTACATATTTTCTTATTATGAGGTTTGTTTCGTACTCATCTTGTTTTTTAGCGTACTCCAATAATATTTCCTTAAATGTATTGAACTTATAAGTGTTCAAGTCTACATTATACTTGTCTGTTTTGGGAAATATTATTGTAAGATTATAATTAAGAATATAATTGTTATCTGTTATTTTTCTATCTTTGAATTGCAGATAGAATCCATCTTCTCTTTCATCTCTAGTTAGTATAGATACGAATAGTGGTGCGTTATCGGTGTATGCTTTTTTTATTGTGGTGGACGGCGAAATGTAACATAATTTACTGTGGTTGCCATTTTCAAAAGGCTTGCCTTCAACTTGGATTGAAATAAAGGTGTTTTTAAATTTAGGTGCCCCTTGAAAATTGGTTATTTTGTATTTTACGCCGTCCACCTCAAACTCATAATCCCCATACCAATCTTTTAAATTTCTATACTTAGAAAATTTATCCCTGTTTAATAAATCAACCTCCAAATAATTAATATCTAAAGGATTGTAAAGGTAATTAGTATTTACAACAAAACTAGTTCTATTAGTTATGGGATTATATCCAGCATTTAATATATTAAAACCAGTATTACCACCAACATTATCTTCAATAATGATAGCAGCAGGGTAATTATAGTAAATGTAATCTAATGCCTGCAAAACACTTTTTTCAACAGAGCCATATTTCATAAAGCTCGTTATATCCTTTTTGTTTATTTGCAGAGTTACATTCTTAAAATTCTCGTTATTTACAGATGGAAGTACAGGTATATTCTGAACATCAGCTAAAGTGTAGCTTATAACATTTTGAAAAACGTTATAAGAATTAGTCACCTTAGTGGATTCCAAATTAGACGTAACACTGAAATCCCCAAGCTGTACTAAATAAGATACAAAGGGATTTAAAGTGTTTGTCTTGTGTTCATTGAATGGAATATAAATGTATTTCATTTTATATCACTTAACCTGTTATTAAATCAAATTCTTGTGTGAAGTCAATATCCGTTCTGTTTTCTTTAACTTCATATAAACTTTCGTTACCGAAGTCATCTTTAATAACATATTCGTTATATTGCTTATAAATTTCATTATCATTGTTATAATATGTTCTAGTACCATTTTGAATATTCTTAACTTGGTTTCCAAATATACCGATAGCTAACGTATCAATATCGTGTTCCACCAATTCAATCTCCATAGCTATAGGGTCAAAATAAGTATTAGAAATAATAATTTCCTGATTCGGTACACCAATAAAAGGGAAAGCACTTGGCTTTACGTTGAATGAGGTGGACGGCGTAACAGTGCAAAATAGTAAAGTAGAAGCATCATTCAATCTATACTTGATAGACTTTTGAGTAGTCGTATTCAAATTATCTGAAATAGGTTCAACTCTGAAACAAGAAGTTACTATCCTAAATAAATTCTGCACCTTCTTTTCTGCTATATTCAAAGAAGTATTAATGTATTCAACACGATGCCCAATTAAACCGTTGTTTTCAAACATAAACAAATCTTCAGGTGGGACCGTATTCAAATCAATTATTATACCTTTAATATCAGGTTTAGCAGCCAAAACACCACAATCCAATATTCTTAGTTTAATCTCTTTAGGTCTAATATATACAGTGTATATACCTAACTGATTAAAAGTTGTAGTAGGAAGTCTTAAATTATAAAGACCTCCAAGTATTCTATTTGCTTGTGTTGGATGGTCCAACTTAAACAAAATTTCATTGGGGTTTAAAGTATTCACAAGCGTAGGTGCAACAGTCCTATCAGGTATATACGTGTAATACGCTTCAACGTCAGTTGCAATATTAATATCTGCTGGTCTTATACTTCCAAATGTTCCTGTTGCCATTATACTGTTAATTTAAAATAGTTGTTTCTGTATGTTGCTAAATCATCTAAGGTATTAACCTCACCTAATATGTAATGATTTTGGAAAACATCATAACCCCCTCTATCTATATTTATGTCGTTTTGAATTTCAGTCATAGATGCAATACCCATCAACTTATCATCTTTAACTAATTCTTCTAAAGAAGTGTTGTTTTCAGTCCATCCCTGACCCTTAGCTTCAAAATTAACTAAATTTATAGTTATGAAAGAATCTGTTTTTTTATCATATACTACCCTTTGCTGAACAAATGATTCAAAATACTTTACACCAGTACCTAAAACATATTGAGTTCCATCAGCAGCATTTATTACATAATTAATAAAAGCAGGTGATTTTTGTAATATACCACTGTAACTATTTTCATCAGTGGAGTAATTTACATTTACTTGTGGAGCACCGTAATATTCTAACTCATCTAACCTAGAAAGCGTTTGACCCGATAAAATGTAATTATTTGTAGTTAAGTAGCTTTCTAAAGGAACACCGCTTTTTCTGACTATCGGATCTGGATCCGCACTAGAAGTCGAAGCAGATTGTATAAAAGGTTGCTGATCATATAAACCTATGTCTATATGTGTCGTAGTCAAAGGTATAGTGAAATATACGTAGTTACTTTTAAATCTACCGTAGTTAGGGTTTTTAACATATTTACCGTCAATATGTAAATCCGTTGCAGGTTTACATTCTGTTTGGTTCACCTTTAAATCCAAATCTTGAGTTATATCCCCAACATTTCTATCTAAAAGGGATTCTAAGCTAACTTTTCTATACAATAAGCGCATATAAATCTATTTTCAAAATGTTTGTGTCATACACTAATGTATTGTCTGTTGTATCAAAAACAAAATTTTTATCAACAAAGTTAACTTTTACGTATTCATCTAAATTTGTAACATTAGCGTTTGTTAAATTTTTATGTGGGTAAAACTTATAGGAAATACCATCTAAAGCATTATTAAAATTAAATGTAACATATAAGGAAAAGGGAGAGTTATATTGATTATTAGGCAAATAAATAAAAAAGCCTTCTGTTTCATTTAAAGCTGTTTTAGGGTTTTTTATCTTGAAGACAATTTCACAATCATCAGCTGTTTTATACAAAGCATTTGAATCAACTAAATTAACCCTCTGAACAAACAAATCACTCTGAAACTTTAGACTTTGTTGTAATTTATCTGGAAAATCATAATAAAAAACATTCAAAAAAGAATATCTTAATCTATTATAAAAGAAAAATAAATCGGCATCACTGAAACCCATATCAGCATAAGTCATTGGCACACCTTCTTCTTTATACAAAGCTATCTGTATTTCATCTACACCTAAAGGGAAATATCTTGTAATTTCATAATCTTCTTGTGGAGGTAAAGATTTTATTACTTGCTCTTGAATAAAAGACTCCGATACAGCTTCATCTTTATCTGCTACATCAAAAGATAAATCTAAAGGAATGATGAAATCGCTGTCTAATCTTTTTATTTTATATTTTAGCATATCTTTTCAATATTAGTTATCTTGCTAGGTGTTAAATCTATACATTTACCTGCAATCAAAGCATTACTTCCAATATCGTATCTATCACAGGGATCTTGTCTTTTTATGAATACATTAAAATTACAATATACATAATGATGTTTATTCAAATAAGGGTATCCATCAGTATTTGTAATTGCCCTCCACTGTTTAATAAGATTAATTGTTTCCGCGTAATCTGGTGGGGTTAATAGACCATCTTCTTTAAATATTATTTCAGATAAATCTTTTATTTGATATCTATAATGTGGTTTATAATAATATGATTCGTATAGTGTATTATCCAATCTGTTTTGGGTGTTGAAGAGGTGGACGGCGAAATTAAGCTCCACTTCTAACATATCTATTTTATTGTATTCAACTATATCCCCAAAGAATAAATCTTGAGTTGCGGTTAATGTTTCAACAGGGTTTAAAATACCTCCTTGATATACCTTATTAAAATCGTAATTAATATCTGATATGGAAACATTAATAGCACTCAATGTTTCACCCCAGAAATCACTTGACTTGTTTTTAACTACCGTTACAAATAATTCTGTTAAAGGTCTATTCAAATTATCCACCAGTCCTTCTATATCCACTCCTTCAGGGTAAACAAAAGAAACATTGGTGTCATTGTATATGTTTTTAGAAAAAGACGTTCTGAAGGCATCGTAGTCATCCAAGGAGGTTAATTTTTTATACCATCTTGAATAATACTCTGATTCAACCTCTCCGACTACTTTCTTAAACCTATATTTGTCAATCATAACGTTTGAGATGAAGTCTAATTTTTCATCTACAAAAAACACATTCTTTTTATAACCGTTATCTGCTGTCCCAACCTGATATACAGTACACTTCTTTACAAAACCATTTTGGTTATAAATGTTCACACTATCACCAGCAGCTAAGTTATGAGTTAAAGGGCAAGCAAAGAAAGAAAGAACTTTACCGTCTACCTCTGCATCAGCAGCACCCATTAAAGCTATGCCATCTTTTATGTCTATACCATTAAATAATAACGGTTGCACATTTTTTTCAGCAGCGTAGGTTACAAATAGACTCCATTCATCTTTCTTGATTAAATCAAATCTTTCCTTCTTTGGTTCTAATTCAGTTCTATTGCAAGGTAAAACATTATCCTTATAAAAATACCAACCGTTATCATTGATTAAGACTTGATCCAAAGTAAATCTATATAACTCTGTTTCTGGATCATAATATTGTGCTTCAACGACTGATTCATAACCATTTATGCCATCAAAATCACACAAAATATTAGTACCTACAAGAAAAATATTTCCGTAAACCCTATAGTTAAATGATTTACTTCTTTCATCCAAATAAACTTCATAACTAGATACTGTTTTTTGTAACGTATCTATAGGCATTAATTTATGGTTCTGTTCCAAATTAACATCCAAGAAAACATCCTCATCAGATGCTAAAAGAAACCTTTTTGAAGGTAATAATATTTTATTTTCCATTAATCGCAGTCGTTAAAATATTTTTTTAAAAGGTTATCTAAGGCATTACTACCTCTGACTAAACCAAAGTAAAAATAATAAGGGTGAATTTTCTTGTGTTGTTCATTCTGTGTGCAAGGAATACATTCATCGTAGTTAAATTCAGCTACATCTTCTAAATCACCTGTTTCATCATCGAATTCTCTAAAATAAGACAAGTCTAAGTCGTTGTTTATGTAATTATTATATTCTAAAATATTATCGAAGTATTTCCAATTTTCACACAAATACCTTCTTAATTCAATATTCAATCTATTGTAACCTACAGGTTCAGTGTTACCGTTTGTGTTACTATCGTATTCAGGGAAAGAACTAAAGTTACCTTGTAACTCATAATTGTTAAAACTAGAATATTCTTCAGTAGAAATTTGACTTTTTAATTGAAGAGCATTCCTATTAACATTTCGCGGTCCAACCCCTTCAACATTAAACAACAAATCCCCAGCATCATTTTCGTCGTATGTCGTAGGAGAAAAATCTTTTATTATGTAAGGTACATTATCAAGATCACAAGAAACCATAGATCCTAATTCCATTAAATTTGTTGCCAACAGCAACTTCCTCTTTTCAGAAGGAGTTAGTTCAACTGAATCTTCCAAGTTAGCTGCAATATCATGTCTTGCAGCATAATAAAAAAACTCATCGTATTTGAATATTAAACCTAAATCTAAATCATCTATTTTACCTGAATTTTTAAAAGACGTTGATTCTAATATAACAGCATTTCTACATTTGTTTTTATTGTTTAGAGGATTGTCACTACTCTGACCATCACAATCAAAATCACAATACTTTTCCCATTTTTTATCGCCGTTAGTGTTTTTAACCTTATAAGCAAATGCAGGTGCATATAAACAACCAGATACCCAATCATTGAAAAAAGAATAATTCACTAACCCTAAAGCATTTGCCAAATTATTCTTTTGACAATCAGACCAAGTTTCAGGGTCTAATTCTTCACCGTTACAAACTAAAGTAATATCATTAGCTATAAGTAAATTAAGAAAAGTAACCACACCTGAAAAAATACTCACAAAAGCTGAAAGAATAGTAAATAGGGGCGACTGTCTTAATTCTACCCTATTGTAAGGGAAAGGGTAATTAGAATCGCACTGTTCAACATTTTTAATTGATAGGTTATTAAAATTACCTCTAGCATAATTAGGTATATATTGTGATACAGTATATATTTTTTTCCAAAAAACCTCAAAGAAATCGTCATCATGCGTTTCTGCTCCGAATTGAAAACGATTATATAAATTAGGAACTAAAAAAGAACCAGCTCTTGATACTCCTTTAAAAAATTTATAATTAAAGTTATCGCTGCTAATTCTAAACCTAACCTTTGAGCTAGTCGGTAATCCTTTATTAGGGTCAGAACTAAGAACTATGTTACCTAACTCATCAGTTACAACTCTTTTCAAATTCATTGGGATAAGAGTTGTAAAATTACCGTTTTCATCTATTTCACTGTTTATAGGGAAATATTCGATACCATCAATTGTATCTGAAACCTTTCTGATCATTTCTATGTTACCTTTACTAGGTTTCAAAGAACAATTGTCTCCAACCCTTTGATTGGGCCTACATCTCCTATTTATTCTTTTTCCTTCATCATCTGTAAAAATAGCACCAAAGAAAGTAGCGTGTGGTGTTATGTCTAAAGGTAAATTAAAATTTAATTGAGTGATACCTATTTCATTGATTGTTTTATCACCCCAAAAAGGTATAATATTAATACCTTGGTTAACACTTTGAATTTGTGGTAAAGCATCTAAATCTTTACCTTGTTTGAATTTATTGAAAGAGTTAAAATAGCTGGGAGGTGTTCCTTGAGCTATAAGGTCATAAGGTCTTAATGATACAAAGCCTATATCACTCAAATCAACGTCTAAGTGTATATTTTGAGAACCAACGGGGATTCCTACAATCATATAATCCCCGCTAGTATTTGTAACAGTGTTATACTTGTAATACTTTTCGTAAACTTCTACCCATATTTCATTATCTAAAATTTCTATCTTGTCGGGGAATGTCCCTACTGGTGTGTGACAAGTACTTTGTTTTTCTTTTGGTAGAAGATTGTATCTAACGCCGTCCACCCCTTTATCGTAAGGGGTTTTAAAATTATAAAAAGATTTAAGATAGATATTTGAATCATCTTCATCTGTTATAGGGATAAAGACGGATATTTTTGCATTAGGAATACCGAAGCCACATTAGTGCTGACTCTACCAACAAGAACTCCATAGTTAGAATTATGAAGTCTATACACCTCATCTGAATTTAATCTCAAAGACAGAACTTCTAAGAAATCAAAATTTTGCGATAGATTTACAACTAAATTAGCACTGTTCGCATTAAGATCCGCCTTAACTCTAATAGATTTATCCATATATCTTAAATATATGAAAAAGGAAATCTTTTTTATTGTTAAAAGGCAAAATTAATCTTAATATCCATATCTGGGAACTTTATTTCATATATCTCATCGTATTCAACAAACAAAGTTTGGTGTTGACTTAAATCAATTTCTTTTGTTATTGAATCAGCAAAAGGCATAGTAGTTTGATTCAAAGAATAATTACCACCTACCTTATTGAAGATTTTAATTTGAGTAACATTTAATACATTAGCTATATTATTTAATGACTCGATTAAATCTGAAAGATATATGTTATTACCAAAATAGTTTTGGGTTGAGAAGTAGGATGTTATTTGTTGGACGGCGTTTCTTAGGATTTCTACCTTATCTGATAGTTTTGTCACATATAAAGTAAACTCCAAACCGATATTGATTATTTTACCATCTCTAACCAATATATAATCATTCAAGGATTTATATTTTGATAGATAGTCGGCTATGTTTTGTTTTAATGTTGTTGTTGATTCATTTGTCAATTTAGAACTCTGATCAATCCCACAAATAACCACTTCTATTTTGTTATCTCTCTTCGCAACAGAAGTTCTATAAGGAGCACCGAAATTACCTGACATTAAATTGATTCTGTTATAATAATCCTCCAAAGTAATACATCTATTTTGAGCCGAAAAATTAAATTTAATTAAGTTTCTAAGTTCTTCGATAGAAAGCTGATCCCTACCACCTAAAGCAGGTAACGGGTTATTAACAGAAACAGATGTTTTAACTAAAGCATTTTTAGTCTGATTAGGTCCATTAACTATAATATTAATGTTGTTAACAGTGTTTAATACATTTGCTCCAATATTAGTTCTTAAACCACCACCTGTTCTATATTGAATAAACATAGTAGTATTTGTTCTAGGGATAGCCCCTAAACTAAGATTATTTATTTCGCCGTCCAACTGCTTAAATAACAAATCAGTGTCGGAAGTATAATCTGAAAAGAAAGAAGTATCTTGATTACCATTACCAAATCTAACAATACAATAACCCTTATCAGTGAATTCTGTCATATATTTGTTATACACAGTCTTCCATTCTCCTACTTTAATAGCACTATTGTCCGATAAAGTTTGAGGCATTTCCATAAACACTTGCTTTTCAGCTAAACTATCTACCTGATACCATTTATTAGCTTCAGTCTCCCATTCAACTAGTGTTGGAAGTCTAGCGTAATCTGTTCCATCCAAAGTGATAATCCTATCAACAGATAACACATCATTATCTGGTAAGATAATTTCTAGGAAAGGTGTTGTATCAGATGAAGTAATTACCTTCTTATAAAATTTAGTAACACCGTTACTAACAATCTCTCTTTTTGTTAATGTATATGAAACTATATTACCCGTATTATCTATATTAGGTACAACAGTTCTGTTTGGCACACCAGTTTGAGAAAAAGGTGATGCGAAATCAATATCGTTTAAAGTTTCAAATATTAAGTTAGCACCTGAAATTTGAGCACCCCTAACAATCAAAGGACAATACTGTAAATCAAAACTGTTTCCGCTTACAGGTAGATCTACAGATATATCACAAATTGTTACTGATGGAGCTCTGGATGGTATCTTTAATCCCAGAGTTCTAGCCATAGCATAAAGAGACCTTCTTTCTTGGGCATAATCTATATTATTCTCCTGATAAGCTCTATCTGTATTAAAAGATAACATATCACCTACGGCAGCATTTAACTCTATTAGCATCATACCTATGCTAGCATCATTAAAATCTACATAATAATCTGGGTAATTATTCTTTACAAATGTTACTAGTTCTGACCTAATTGAGCGAAAGTCTCTGCTATAATAGTTTATCTTCTTTTCCATTTTTTACAAATATTAAAATAAATATCAAAAATTATGATTTTTTTTGTTCGTTTGAAAATATTCCATATATTTGCACTCTAAATTATATCTTTAATATATGGCATTTGATTATGGTGATTTCCTACTAATGGGTAGGGATGTAGAAGAAAAGTTTCAAGCCTTGTTTCAACGTTTTTTATTTTCAAGTTTTAATGAAAATATAAATGGAGTCGATTTAACACTAAATTTAACATTTGATGTAAAAAAGGCAAGGAAAATTAGAAGAAAAGATCCAAATGTATCCTACGATAAAATGTGGATTGAGTACAAGAACGTACAGGGGAACAAAGGATCTATTTGTAAAAAGAATTTAGATTTCTTTATTATTGAATCTAAAAATTGTTGGTTAATTAAAAGCAGAAAAGACGCTTATAATTTATTCAAAGAAAGTTCAAAAGATAAAGAATTAAAAATACTCGAATCAAATACCGAAGTTGAAATGTACCAACCTTATCAAAGATTAGGTAGAAAAGACGTTATTATGCTAGTAGAGCTAAATCACCCAGATTGGCCCACTAGAATGACTTTACCTAAAGACCTACCCAGTTAATACATTTTTATTTAAAAGACGCTGTAAATCAAAATTTAATAGCTTCAGTAGCTTTTCTTCTTTAACTGCTTCCATAGCGTGTTCAGGATGAACGTGTGTAGATAAAACATCACGCATCAAGCTCAAAAGTTCGACAAGCCTGTCACCATAAGGCACTGGATGAGCTTTCTCACTTAATTCAACTAAATTTTCATCTGTAACCAAATCAGGTTGTTTTTTTAAAGAAAATTCATTGTTTAAGTGACTAACTAAAAATATTTTATCAGCTACCGTAAGAGAACTTGAAAAATCCAAAGACTTTTCCACTAATACTGTTTCTTGAATACTCGTATTCAATAGGGTACTAGGATATATTTTTGGGAGAGCGGCTAAGGAGCTATCTGTAGCTGTAAGTCTCCACAAAGGGAACGTTGACTGTAAAGATAACAATTGAGTTTTTATATCTAAGACTACAGCATCTTTAGTTGATCTTACGATTCTTGTAGATGATAATACCTTATTATTAGCAATATCCCTAACTGTAATTATAGCTATTAGATCAGTGGTGAATTGGACGGCGAATTCGTGGGTTGGCTCTTTAAAAGTTTTTGTGTTTACCGTTTTACGACCTAACTTCTTATCTTTCTGTTCAGGAAAAGATAATAAAACATAAGAGGGATTTACTTTATTAAATTTTAAAGGTTCGTTATTTTGATGTCCACCAACCCTTAATAACAACTGTCTGTTTTTTAAAAATATATTTACATTATTTCTACCGTTAATAGAAATTTCATCTTTCTTAGCAAAGATACCTTTACTTTCAGCTTTAGCTGATAACTTACTTGAAGCTGCTAAAGGAGAATCTGGGTAATGTCTATTACTCTCATAATAATACTTTTCAAAATCAATCCTCGATACATCTGAATGTATTACACTAATCCAATACCTGATATCTTTACTGTTACTATTAGCCGTGTTGTAAATGTTTCTGAACATTAATGTCACCCTTTCCCCTTTTTTAGGTAACAACCTAAAAAAAGAAAAATTAAATAAAGGGAAACACAGTGGCAAGTCTTTATCATCAACAGTTTTATCTAATTCGGGTATTCTCACCCTAATTATTCCATTCTCTTCGCCGTCCAACAAATCAACAACCTCTCCTTCAAAGATATTCTTACTGTAGATAATGTCATTCCTGCTACTACTAAATTCAGACGCAAGCATATTTTTTTTTAATTTAAAGGTTTGTATTCAGGGTAATTATCAACATCCTCTATACTAACAGCTTTTTCTAGCTTTCTGTCTTTAACTAAAATACAAAAGGGTGCATTATAATCATCGTACTTATAATAAAAAGAACCTTTTTTAGGAACTTCAGGTGAAAATCTAAGATATTGTAATGTTTTTTTAAATTTCATAAAATCAGAAACACTAAAACATCCATCAGATTTAACTTTTTCCTTGAAATATGTTGTTATCATAACATAATTTCTTACAATAACAGTTAAATGTTTTTGATCTTTTCTGAAATAAAATATACTAATTATAAAGTCGCCTTTAGGTAAAATAAGTGCTTTTAACATATCAACCCTGTTAACAATGGCTTGAGATAAAGATTCAGGTAATCTCTTACCTACAACTCTTTCCAAATATCTTTCATCAAAGTGGAAAGTGGCAAAGGCTTCTGGTAATATTATTCTTTTCATATTGATAAATATGTTTATTGAATTATTCCTTTTCCTATTGCATAAGTGGTAGTTATACCTTGGGTAACTACAGGGATAGCACCAGCAAAGCCATTACTTGTTACTGGAACGCCAGCAGGTATAACAACTGTTACTTTGGCATTTTTTATAATATGTTCAACAATAGTTTCAACAATAACGTACAACCCCTTATCTGCTAAAGATTCACTTCCATCTGGTAATAAACTAACAGGTAAGCCTAGCTTTTGCCTTTTATTTAATATTTCCTTAGTAATATCTCTAACAGACAATCCCTTTTTATTCTCCGCACCTAATAATATTAAAGGTGGAGGTACATTAGCGGGTTTACTAATACCTTTATCTAAAAATGAATTTAGATATGCTAATAGTTGTTCTATATCTGTAAAATCAATGTTCTCCATTATAATATTGATAATAGTGATCTAATTTGTAAGATATATAATCTAAGCTGTTCTTGTTCTTTTTTTAAATTATTTTCTCTGATTAATTCATTTATTTCTCTAATAATAATGAATATCAAATATTTAATAACCGCTTGAATTATATGTTTTTTAATTATTTCTATTAAGAAATTTTTATGTTCTTTAAAAAATTCCTTAAAGTCAGGTGATAAGGTGACACTCGTAGACATATTAGCAAACAATCTAATAAATAAAATTGTTTTAGGGCTCAATATACTTCCAGATACCGATTTAATAAGTGTCTTAAAGAACGTCTTAAATAAGTTATCTGAATAGGCTTGCTTATCAGAAGGTAAAACCGTACCTGAAGTTTGATTTATCATATAATCAAAATTAACAGTATAAATCTCTTCATTATACTGTGAAACGTTAGATAAATCACTAATAAAAGATTGTAATAAATTATAATCGTATTTGACATAATTTATATCACAATCCACAAATTCATAAAAACCACTTTTTCTTTTTTCAATTCTATCATTTATATCTTCCGTATCAAAAGTGAAGAAAGAATCATCTACAGTTAAGTTATCTAAAATATTATCCAATATTAATTCTAACTCAATTTGATTAGATAAATTCTTTTTAGAAAAATTAGAAATTGTATCTTTTAGTTTAGAAGTAACAACGCCAAAGATGCTATCAGTTATATCTGAAATTATTTTAATGTCGTCAAAGAAAACGGTGTTACTAAGATAAGCATTTACAAAATCGTAAATTGTTTTACCTTGTAGTGATGGGTGCAATTTGACATATAATTCTTGGTTAACATATTTGACAATTAAAATTGATTGCCAATTATATTCAATACCTTCATCATTAATTGCTTGGTAAAGTACTTTATCTAAATTATAAATGTGATTAACATAAAAATTTTTACCTAAATCACTATCTGGATTTATTTTAAGTAAACCAAAGAAATCTAACTCTTTAACCTTATAAGTCTTAAATTCAAAAAAAGCTGCTGGTAATATAGTATCTGTTTTACATTGATAGTATTTAACAATATTTTCCTTAAAATATTTAAACAAGTCATCACCTAAACTTTTAAGTTCTGAAACCAAGAATTTTATAAATTCTGATTTCATTTTTTTACCACCGTACATAGATACAAATAAATCCATAACAAAACTCAAAGAGTTTTCTTTGGATACAGAAGACAAAGAATCAAAAGAAATTATCTTAGAGAAAGCCTCATTAGTTGCTTTCAGATTTTCTATTTTTTGAAGTAAATCCTTTTTTAAATTTATGGGCATTTTAACTCAAAGATAATTTCTATTGATTATTTAGATTTTTAATTTTAAGTTGTTACGAATGCTTTCTATTTCCTTATCAGTTAAGATTGCTTCATTTTCATTTTCTGAATCTTCAGCTTTTGATTTAACTTCATCATTTCGGTTGAGAATAGCATTACCGTAAAACTTCACCAAATCAATTTTATTTTTATTGTTGGTGTTGATAATATCAAGGGTTTTATTGGAAAGTGAATCTAAAATTTCAATTTCTTTCAAGGATCTTGATAAATCAGAAGAATCTTCAGCTTCTTTCTTAGCAAGGATTTCTTCTTCTCTTTTCCTTAGCATACTTAAAGCTCTTTTTTCTTGTCTTTCCAGATCATTGAAAGTAAGCTGGATTCTTTCCAGTAAACCATCTAGTGTTGCAGGTACCTTGCTTTTCATAGTATTGTTTTTTTATAAATATCACAAATCATCTTCCAACTCTTTTAGAAATTTCTTTTTCTTTTTATTATAGAAGTTTTTATAAAATTTTAAACTTTGACTAATTTGTGTTGTATTTAATAACGTCATGTTTCTGATACATTCCAAAATGAAATTCTTTTTGAATTTCTTTGTATCGTCTAAGTAGATTTTATCCCAACTCTTTGTTATCTCTATTATAGCTATACCAACCTTTATATCTGATTCTTTCAAACCATACTTTTCAATATTAACATCTAAAGTAGTTGTTTCAAGCAATGTTTCTATTTCAATAACTATTAGGTTAAAAAATTGGTGCATCAAAGAATCTTCAGTGTATTCTTCATCTACGATATCTTGACCCTCTGAAACGGTCCTATAAACATCATCATAAAGAATAACTTTCTTTTTATCTTTCGTTTCTTTTTTACGATTATTTTGGAGCCGTCTTTTTATTATTGTTCCGAAATACGAAAATGATTTTTTACCTCTATCAGGATCAAACATGTGTATCTTCATGTGTAAAAACGATAAAGTATCATCAAATAAATCTTTGTATGACATTTTAGCGCTATACAATTTATAACGATTTATTATTGATTCCGTCATTTTTTCTAAAGGTTTCTTTAATAAATCGTTATAAATTTGATTCTTTTCTTCCTCTGAAGTAGACTTTAAATATCTTACAACAGCCTGTTCTTGTTCGGTTGAAAAGTACCCTGAAAGTGGATTTGCTTCTACATTTTCGTTTTTCGGTTTACGTCCTCTTTTTGCCATTTAATTTAGATTAAAAAATAAAAGGAGTTAACCTTCGTATGTAATTTGTCTATCTTCAGGGAAGAAATATTCTTTTTTTGCTAGATCTTGATAAAACTTCATTTCAAGTTTATCTTGATCATCATAATAAGTAGATAAGCTATTTTGTCTGTTAACGGTATGTCTCACCATAAACCTAGGAATAACCATTACTTCTGCTAGCTGATTAAGTATTCTCAAAAAATATTCGTATTCAAAATACTTTTTTATGCTATGTTTATAGCCGTTATTTTCAAGGAACGTTTCAGTCTTGTATATAGCAGAAACAAAAGAGAATATAGGTAATTTTTTAAGGGTTTCAAAATCTAAATACCCTTGCTTTTCGGTGTAATTGACGGTCCAAGCTACTTCGTTTGCAGTTCTCACAAAGGTTTCTCCGTCGAATTCTAGTGTGATAGGCATAAAAACTGAAACTGTTGGATATGCTGTTGAGTATTCTTCTACGAAATGAACGAACGTATTATTTAATACATTATCGTATTGTAATATTGTGAAGTACTCTGTATTTACGGAGTGGACGGCGAAATTAATTACCTCTGTATAATTGGGGTAAATATCTTTCAATTCCTCTGGTAAATCCAAAAAAGACAATTTAACATCGAATTTATTAGCTAAATTAATCTGACTTTGTAAATCAGGAAATGTAGCAATTAAAACATCAAAGTTTTTATTGTCCTGCACAGACAAAGATTCAAACATACTAATCAAATAGCTTTCATCTATGTCTACTTTATGTATTGGTATTATTACTGTTAATTTATTGCTCATCTTCGTATTTTTTAATTGTTTGATTTACTTTTTCTAATTTGCTTTGAAAGATAGTTCCAAATACTGCTTTTGTTTGTTCTATAAAATTAGTTTCAGTGTAAGGTTCAACAGTTGACTGCATGTTATCATACATCTTTTGAGGAACTTCACCTAACAACCAAGTTTCCATGAAACGGGCAATATAATCTGGGATTGATAATATATTTGAAACATAGATAGCATTATCACTTAATTTGATTCTATCTTCTTCTATTGATTCAGCCCATTCAGGTATTAGATCAGGAATTTTAATTAGAACTGGTACACCAGATTTCATTGACTCAAGAGGAAACGTACCAAAAGTAGCATAATCGTCTAACCAAATAGATAAACATGTTTCCTTTAAAGTATTAGCAAAGTCTTCTTTAGGCATATTACCGAGAGTTCTAAATGATATCCAAGAATACATTGGATATTTTTGATAAAATAATTTAGCTACTCTTTCTATGTCCTCTTGATTTCTACTAATAATTGAAATAATAGGTTTTTGGGGGGTGGTGGACGGCGAAAAAACATCAGATATAAAGGGATTTATAACATGAATATTTTTTACTGGTTGGTACTCCTTCAAAAAAGTCTTCATTTTATTTGATGTAGTTATCGCATGATCCACACCGTAAAAATTCCAACTTTCCCCAGCATTCATATATTTAAAAATGAAACTATGTGATTGACAAATAACAACTGTATCAGATGGTAATTTAGTTTCCCATAGTTTTTTAATCAAATCCGCGTACAGTTCAGGAATGAAAAAAGTATCTGCACCGTTTATTTGGTACTCTGGGTTTTGATTCATAGTTTCAAGTGAAATATGTTTCAAACCTGAATACTTTTCACCCATCCAATTTTGAACCCCGATGAATTTTTCTTTTTCGTGTAACATAATTACATCGTAACCCTCATCACTCATGATACCAGCTACTCTATAGATATATTCAATTGAAGCCATTGGTGTGCCGTTGGTGTCAGCAACAAAGAAAAATAACCTACCTTTCTTGTCTAGGATTTTACCTTTTAATTCCACCAATTTTTCTATTATTTCTTTATTTTCCATTTTTTAAATAGTTTACTATTTCTTTTAAATTATTGAATTTTTTTCCTTGTTTTAATTCTTTATTATTTTCAGTTTCTATTCTAAGGAGTTTTTTATTTTTAGGTTTTTTCTCAATTATAAAATTATCAGCTGTAATAATCATTTTATAATCTTCCCAAATTTCTTCATAAGAACTAACAAACCTCAAATTATTTAATTTGCATTTTTCTCTCGATAAAAAGAATAAAGTAGCTGGTTTACTATTACCCACTTCCATCGAAACCAAATCCAAAACTATGCCTTTTGAATTAAAATGATTTTGCAGTTCATGAAAGTCGTTAATGACATCTTTGTAAGTTACATTAGTTTTAGCACCTATTTCAAAACTCATCTGCTCATATAAAAATCTAAGAAAAAAGTCCTTTGACTCAAACTCGATTTTAGATGTTATATACATCGGATCAACCTTACCTTCCAAATTTAGGATTTTTTTTTCGATTTTATTTTCCGTAATTTCTTGAATATCACCTTCATCATCTAAAATTCCAAACTCAAAGTCTTCTTTTCTTTCAATCTTTTCATCATTAAATTGATCCTCTTCATCTAAATAAACATTATAAACCTCTTTAAAAGTATCATAATATCTTCTAATAACATCATTTATTGTTATTGCTACCTTTTTTTTCATAGTATCACGATATAATTTTTTAATTTATTTTTATTTTCTAAAATTTTTGGCTGTAAAACATTTATAAAATCTTTACCTATCCTTTCAAATTTATCTGGGGATTCATCTCTAGTTAAAGATTCATAGTGATAACAAACAGCGTCGCCTTGATAAAAGTTTGTTTTGTCTAGTTTAGCTATTGCGTCTATATTTAAAACAACGTCTTCAAAACATTCCACGGTGTTTTCATTAAAACCATTAACTTTTTCAAAAGACTTTTTATTCATTAGTAAAAAAGCACCTGTACATCCAACCATATTAGAAGATAATCTACTATTAAAAGAATAATAACTCTTCAAACCATAATGTGATGCCCCTAAACGTTTATTTTTGTCTACATACAAAATAATACCTCCATGTTGAACTTTCAAATTAGGATAAAGCAATCTACACCCAATTGTACCGCATCTCTGCTTATTTTTCTGGTAAGTTAATACCATCAAATCTAAGGCATTATTTATTAATTGAATATCATTATTGCAAAATAAGAGAAGTTCTTCGTCTGTAAAATATTTTTTTACTATTTCATTATTATTTTTGGCAAAATTGTAAAACTCTAATTTATGTAGAGTTAATTTAACATTTTTATGTTGCTCTTCTTCTATTGTTTTAAAATACTCATCTAAGGACTTTAAGGATTCTTCAGAAGAACCTGTATCCCCAACAACGATATTCAAAGAAATATTTTTATTAGTTTTCTTTATTAAAGAATCAATACATTTAGTAAGATAATTGATTTTATCTTTTGTTAAGATGATTACACCAACAGATATAGCTGCAACTTGTACGGGATTTACTTTTACTATTTCTGACAAAATAGGTTTAGTTTCTATTGGTAGTTTATCTGCATACATTTGAGTAAACACGTTTCTATTATAATGCCAAGAATTGTTAACCTCACCTACACTTTTGTGGTGAATTTTAAAGGCAGTTGTAACACCTATTTTAACACCTTCTAAGAAATTATCAACTGTAAAACTAACATCGTAATAATGAAATCCTTTAATGTCTTCATTAAAGCGTTTTTTTATCCTATCTTTTTTTAGAGCAATAAAAACGCCGTCCAACACACAAACATTCATAACAAAATCATGGTTACTAGAAAATTCAGAATCGTACTTTACTAATTTACCATTTACTACTCTTTCATGTGAAACAATACCAGCTAAGTCTGATCTGTTCTCCCACCAAACACCGCTCTTAGGTAAAGAAGCTGAACCAGCCATACCTATAATACCATAATCTGTTGTTTCAAATAATTCTCTTATTTTTAAATCCCAGCCAGAGGGTAAATTTATATCATCATGAGCTAAAACTAATATCTCATCTTCTTCACACATATCTAATGCCTTATTATAAGCCTGTGTTAAAGAATATTGACCGTTATTTTCAAATTCAACGATTTTTACATCTGATTTTAGAGAATGGAAAATTTTTTTTCTATTTTCTTCTGATTTTTTTCTTGTACTGTAAAAGTATAGCATATTTATATACGAGTAATCTATATGAAGTTCTCACACAAATATAATCAAAAAATTTTTTTTTAACTATGAAATGGTTCACACTTGACATTTTGCGTCAAATTTTAATGGTAGCTGGTGCTATCGCAGTAGGTATGGGTTGGAAAGACCAAGAATCAGTAAATATGCTAATCGGTATTCTTATGTCGGTAGCTGGTGCTGTATGGCAACTTTTTGATCACAGCGCCGTACAAGAAGAAGTTAGAAGTTTGAAGGAGGAAGTTAGAAGTTTTAAAGAATTAAAGCCTACTTCTAAGAAATAAAATTTGACAAAAATGAAAAAGCCGCAGCATATTATTATGTTGCGGCTTTTTTTTACAAAAAGGGGTCAAAATTATTTAGTAAAATCAAATAATATATTACTAAATTAAATTGAATCTTAAGATCCTCTTTTAAAGATATTAATATCAATGAATCTTCCAATCTTATCTTTACTATTTCAGACATAGGTAAGTTTGAAAAAATCTTTTTTGACTGCAAATAAAAATCAGCCATCTTATACCCATTCTCTTTATCAGAAAGAAATGCTGTTTCCAATTCATTAATAACTTTTAAAGGATTGTAGCTCTCATCTTCTTGATATTTGTAATCGGAATATAAAATAATCAAATGATAACAAAAGTATTTTAGTAGTTCTTTCTTATCTGTTATTTTATAATCTAAATCCCTGTATTCAGCAAAAACATTTAATTGTTTAGAAGCATAATTAGAAATAAGATATTCTAATATTGTTTTACGTTCATTAATCGAAAAGTATTCGTAAGTAACTTTTGAAAAATACTTTTTCAATTTTTGAAACGATTCTGAAACATCTAATAATTGAATTTCGTCTAGTTGATTTGTAGGCATATTTTTTTTACCTACGACGCTAAAATAGCTATCATACGTAGTATTGGTATTTTTTTCATCTAAGATATAAGTCATATTAACAAAACTTTTTCGTTTTAAATATAGTGATAATAAATAAAAACCGCCATTAAAAGTGGCGGTTTTCAGTTAAATTGATTTTTTCAATTTTACATAATTAACAAAGGTTTTCAACATTATAAAAATCATTGTGTATGGATCTTCAATGTTTTTTTCCTTTTTAAAATATTTGACTAGTTTTGTTTTCGGATCATATAATTTAAAGCTAAATAGTAAAACATCGTAAATATGGAAAAATAACATGCTAGTAAAGACTTCAGTTGATTCCTCCAAATTAATATCCACCTGTTTTAAAGAATCGTTATTATCAAACATATCAATTAAAACTTCCACTGCTTCATTTAAGTCGTTAGGGTTACGATTAATTACTAACTCTGATTTCGACTTCTTTTGCTCTTTTAGAGCTTCTTCATATTCTTTTATTTCCTCGTCTGTTATCACACTTTTATATTTTTCTTCCCCTAACTTTTCTTTAATTTTTTTGGATACATCCAAATTCAATTCATAAGTAATTTGTGAAAAATTATCTGTCTTAAATTTCTCCTTTAGAACTTCAGTGATAGGTGCTTTATCGTAGAATAAAAACAACTCGTCGTAGATAAAACTAGAAAAAGGATGATAAAAGAATGCTGTTATTACTTCAACTGAAGAACTTTTAAACATCTGTTCCAAGTCTTTGTCGTACTCCAACAAATCTAAACATTTATCAACAATTTTTTCATATTCTACTGGTAATTTTGATACTTGGTTTAGTATATAACTTTTTAAAATATTTACACTTTGTTCATCATTCTCTTTTTCAGCTAAATCAATAAAATAACTAAAAAACATCATAAGAGTGTAGTTGCTATCAAAGTCGAATTGGGGGTTTTCAAAGGTATCCTTTTTAACAGCCTTAACTACATCTGATAACTTATATTTGATAATGCTCGAATCCTTATTTATTGTGAATTTCATTGTTAAATTTTCCTTTTAAGATAGTTTCGTATTCTAATGTATAAACTTCATTGTCATACATCTTTGAAATATTTTCTTTTTGGTTTTCAGAGTTGACTATAACTTTCTTAATTTTCCCTTCAAAATCACCTATATAATAAAGACTAGTTGGTGTATCATAAGTAGCTACAATCATCTGTTTACTTATAGGAGGTAAATAAACACTAATATAATAGTTTAAAAGATCATTATTATCGTCTTTATCAACATAAGAATATTTGAATTTAAAATCTACTTTATCTGTTGTGAAATTAGACTTATCATACTTTTTATAAGCTATAACTGAAAGTACATTATTATACACTTTCATAAAGTTATTGTTATAATCGTATGTTGCATCATAACTATAATTTAAACTTAAAATATCTTTAGCTAAATTAATAATATAGCTTTTAGATTTAGTGTCATCACAAAGAATTAATATAGAGCAATCTTCCTCAAAGAAGAGGGCATCACAAAAGAATGTGACAATCTCTGTTGTTAATCCTATGCCTTTTGGTTGGCCTATTATTAACAAATCTTCTTTTGAGGAAGATATAAACTCTGATATTTTAGATAGTTCTATAATCATTTTCCTGTACTACCAAAACCACCTTCACCTCTTTGTGTCAGAGAAAGGTTATCTGTTTCTACTATTTCAAAATTTTGCCCTTCGTGTTTCCGAAGTATTAATTGTCCGACTCTATCTCCTCGCATGAAACCATGATCAATGATTCTCCGATATTTAATAGTATTACCATCAATCTCATGAACAGGTTTCATTCTAACTTGTAACTCACCTCTATAATTCGGATCAATTATTCCAATTGAATTAGCAAATACCCAAGGTGTTTTACTAATTGATGATCTAGGGGCTAATTCAAAATAATATCCTTCAGGTGGTTCAACTGCTATTCCCAAATAAATTACAAGAGAGCCGTCTTGGGTTTCGAAAGAATGAGCGTAAACATCGAAGCCAACGTCCATCAAATTAGCTTTTGTAGGCAGAATAGAATCTGGATATAATTTTCTTACTTTAATTTGCATTTATTTTACTTGTTTTAAGTTTTGTAGATAAGTGAAAAGTTTGTAAACGTTTACAACATCGCTTTCACAATAAGTGACTAATTCATTAACGTCGAAATCTTTGGAATAATAATATTGTCCCATAGATTCTCCATTTACTTTGCCTGATTTTGAACTTTCAAATCCTAAGCTCAAGGAGATTGTTTCTAAAGTAGCATCACCAGTTGCATTACCAGCTCTCCATTCACTTGCAGTATCAATAATTCTCTTATTCCAAGGCTGTTGGAAAGGTTGGTGTAAGAATGCAGGGGTTAACAGTCCATTCAAAGACATTCTCTTTGTGATAAAAGGAACATCAAAGAAATTAATATTGTGACCTACTACCCAAACATTTCCATCGTTTTCTTTTGAAATTCGTTCATACAGTTTAGTGATACCGAATTGGAAATTCATTAGAAGTTTTAATTCATTGCCTACAAAAGAAATGGTTTGGAATTCACCGTTTTTCATAAAGCCCATACTGATACAAATGATTTTTCCATACTCTGGGTATAGACCTGCAACTTCTATGTAGCGCTTGGAAGGCGAAATTGCTTTTTGATTTTTATAAATTTTTAGAAGCGATTCGCCGTCCAACACATTCATCAAATTAGTTTCCTTTTCTAACTCCTGAAAGAAAGCATCAATAATTTTACTCTTTGCAGAATCATCGTAATTAATCCATCTATTTAGTTTAATCTCAAACCTCTTTTGAAGCTCTGGAGATAATTGTTCGTAACTGGAATAATTAGCAACAGTTTCAATGTCTAAAAAGATACATTCTTCAGGTTTAATAGGTTGATACTTTTTCTGATCAACAAAGAAACCCCTTACTTCAGTAGAATTGGATAATTCAGAGACACTTTTGTTTTTGTATATCATATCTTATTAATTTTCTGCAAAGGTAAAACCCTTTTATGATACTACAAAATATTTCTATAAATTTCTGCACGTAATTTAGTTGTTGTTTCTAAGTTGAAGTTATTGAAGACGTGTTCATGTAAGTTTTCACCTAAATCAATCCTCATTTGTTCTGAATCAACCAACTGTTTTATATACTTCATCCAATTTTTATGCTCCTTTTTTGGATCCACCATTAAACAATTTTTTCCATGTTCGCCGTCCAAATAAGGCTGAACCCCACTAACAATAATGGGTTTTTTCTTAACACCCGCTTCAAGCATCTTTAAATTACTTTTATAGTAATTAAACTTATTATCTTGTAATGGTGCCAAAGCAATATCAATTTCATCATAAGATTGACAATATGAATTGATAGGTTTAGTCCATACACGCTTATACTTCATTTGACTTTGATATGGATAAGGTTCTTGGGTAAATTCATGTAGATATTCAATAAACCTGTTATCTTTAAAAGCGTAATTATCTGTAAATTCAATTTCCATCTTATGCCATACAGAATTTAAAGCAGTTTCCTTAGCACTGTTAAATCCACATAAGTGCATTTGTGTATTCTTATTTAAGGTCGAAGACATAACTCCCCTCAATAATTTAATATCCTCTAAATGCGAAGACCCAGCCACATAACCAATATTTACCGTTTCATGTGGAATGTTATTGATTTGATTCTGTTTTTCTTTAAAGTTTATAGAATTGGGGATTGAAACTACATTTTTATTGAATTTCTTTAATACTTCAACGAAAAATTCGGAAGTGGTAGTTACTAAATCAGCTTTTCTAATAGCATTCAAAGTCTTGTCCCTCAAATTAATTTGCTTGGCTATTCTATAGTAAGGATGTAAAGCATGATATTCAAAATAATCGTCAATATCAACAATTAATTTTATACCCATGCTTTTTATCAAAGCTGTTTGATTCGCTATCACATCAATCTGTTCAATAACAGAATGGTAAAAAATAGCGTCAAATTTTTTTACTCTTTCTATATTTAGAAGTTCCCTATCTTCAGCTATTTCAATATAAAACTCGTCTTTAAAAAGGCTCTGTAACTTAATGTGTGGATCAGATATTCTATATTTGTTAATACCTGAACTAGGATCGTTTAGAAGTAATACTAAAATTTTCTTTATATTTCCTGACATACAATATATTTTTATCAAATATAGTAAAAATTGCAAAATATAACTCAAAAATTTCTATTATCAAACGGCTTTACTTATCAGTATTTTAGTAAAAGAAATTTTAGTAAAAATTGTATAGGTGAATTCACTGTACTTTGGAATGCAATGTTTAAGTATTCCTATAGTGAGTTTGATTTTGAGTTGGACGGCGAAATAGAAAAGGAAGTTTTGGCGTTTAAAACAATTGGCTGCTGGATTTTTATATCCGACAACCAATTGTATAAATTAAAATATCAAGAAGAGATTAACAACTTAAATCTTAATATTAATATATCAAACAAGGAAAAAGAATTCCTGTATATTATAAAGTCAAATCTAGGTTACAAAATAGGTAGAACAAATAATATTGATAATAGAAATGCTATCTTTAATGTTAAATTGCCTTTTGATTGGTATTTTGTAGATATATTTCCAGTAGATGACTCAAAAAAATTAGAAAGATTGTTTCACTCGATTTTTAAACTCAAAAAAATAAATGGAGAATGGTATGACCTATTAGAATCAGATGTTACGGATATTAAACACTTTTTACAAACTCCATATTCCCCTTAAATAAACTATTACCTACTTTTAAAAATATTATTTGAGCATTACCAGCAGATGACTCTTCTAAAACCATTTTCTGTTTAAAATAATCATCTAATTCCTCCCTGATAACCTCTCTTATTGTTTTTATATCTACACCTACTGTATTATCATTTTGAATGACCGATTCATTAGTGGTAACTACTGTTTCATTAATTATTTCATTATTTTCAGTTACAGTAGACCATATAGGTAATGGATTATCATAATTATTTTCTCCAAAAAGATCATTAGTATCAAAAGAAATCTCTTCATCTACTTTCTTTTTTTTACTCTTCTGCTTAGTTGTTTTAACACTCTTACTCTCGTTAATTTTTTCGTTTTGATCAATATTAACTTCTTGTGAAATACTAGCTAGAAAATTATCTATGTTACTCATAGTCTATTGTTTTTTATATTATTTTTTATTTACTGAATTTAATTTTTTTTCCAATAAAGGCATGAAATCTTTTACTAGAACATCCAATATTAAATCCCTTAAATAACTATCAATAGGATGTGATTGACTTTTTTTATTTGAACTTATAGCACCCTCCATTCGATCTTGAATTAAAAAAGCTGTTAACAGTTCGTTATTAGATATTTTATCAGTTAATGATGTAATATAATTCTCGTCTATATTAACATCATTAATGTCTTTAAAATCGTCGTTCTCTAATAATTCTAAATCATCTTCCTCATCTTCATATAAGTCACTATTTTCAAAATCGCTGATATTTTTTTTAATACCCATATTAAAATTTAGATTTTATCTTATTATAAAGATCTTTGACCATTGAAGAGTATTTGCCTATAAAAGCGCTCTTATTTAGAGGAACTTTCTTATCTATTAATCTGAACATTTTATCTCCATTACGATTATAATCTGTTCTGACATCAAAACTTTCTTTTTGTGGTTCCCACCTTGTTATTTTATCTATAACAAATATCTTCCAATCTGGTTGATCTGTTTTAGTGAAACCATTTCTTTGATAAGCCCTAATAGCCAACTTTCCAGTGACAGTTCTACCAATCAAATAAGGTTCAATTAATCTTTCACCCTCTGGTTCATTTTCATCACCCAGATAGTTTATTTTGACTAATTTACGCCCAAATATTGTGTCTACAACTTCACCGACTCTAGGGGCTTCAAGTAAGATTTCACTTACAGTGTCTTTAAAACTTTTCACAAATATAGGTATTTTTTTAAATTATTGCGCAAAACAATCGTATTTGTTATCTGGGTTATACTGATTAACACTAAAAATGGCGTTTCTACCACTTCCAATAACAGATGGTAAACCGTTAATATCAACGATACTACCGCCATTGCTAGTGTCAAAAGATCCACCAGTACCCTTTCCCTTGAAATTATTTGGATCATCTACGCCACCCATTGCTTGTGTAGCATTTCTATGTGTCTGATCGTATTTCAAACCTGATTGGTCTTGGTAAACATTTTTAATTAAAAGGTCTTCTCTAGTTGCCTTTGCTATTTCTTCTAATCTTGAACAAGTTGACATAATATTTATTTTTTTAATTTTTTAAAGATTGTTTCAGATATATATATTTTCTTTATTTTTTTAGGTGATTCATATAAGGGTTTTTCAGTATTAGCCTTACCCGTAACATTCTTTTCATGTTGCTTTATATAAGCATTATTCTTTCCAGCTAAAGATAAATTTTCTTTACTTCTTTTTACAACCCTAGTTAAACGATTTAAAGTAGCAACAGCCCATCTATAAAAAAGATCTCCACCGTGTTGTAACTTTTCTTCTGTAGAATATGTATGGTAATTTTTAACTATATTCCTTAAATCATCGTAACTAACATTCCTATCCTCAATGAAGTTATTTATCTGGGTTGCAAACTCTAAATTATCCCCTAAATTTCTTCTCATAGAAGGAAGTAAATTTTCAGGAAATGGAACGTTTTTTCCGATTAATTTACTATTTGCCATAATATATAATTAATTGATTAATAAGTTGTTAAGGTATGTTTTTTTAAACTTTTGGTTTTTCACTATTCTTATATAATAATATATCTAAAGTTTGTACTTTTATATATTTTATTTAAGGTATTGAGCTAGTTCTTTTTTATAATTTTCAGGCATTTCATTCCAATCAACTTCTTTAAAAATATCGTTTAAAACAATAGCTATCACTTCATTTAAGTTATCGTCTTTTACATTAAATAGATTAGTCTTGAAAGTTAAAGTAGCTTGTTTCAATCCCTTTTCATTTAATAGGTCTAGGATATTAAGTTCACTGATTTTATCTGTTGGTCTTGTTTCTTGTTCTTCTTCATTTTCTTCTTGTTCTCTTACAAACCAACCGTTAGGGTATGTTTGTGTAAATTGACTTGCTTGAGTCACGAAATCATCTGAAGTAGGTTGTGGTGTCTTTCTTATTCTTGACAGCTTTACTTCTTTATTAGATGTGGGCATATCTCCTCCTATAATAGATAGATCTGCATTTATAATTTCATTCAATAAAATTTCAGATACAATAATTTTCATTTTCCGTTTATTTATATGTAATAAATATAATGACTTGGCATATATCAATAGAAAATACGCGACATTATTAGATTTGAAGTTATCTAATAAAGATTATTACGACATACAGGTATCTGAATATGATGCTATTTGTAATTGTAATGATGTAGTAGAACCAATTATTTGTATGAACTTCAATTCATTGGGGACTGTATATGTCGATAATGAATGGATTGGTGCTATATCTGCTAGTGGTGTTACCATACCTAATTTTGGTATTACAGGTTATGATAATAGATTTTCTGATAGTATTGATTCTGATTGGGGGTTGGACGGCGAAAAGAGATTTTTTGTTAAGCAGGTGGACGGCGAAAACTTTTGCTACGATGTGCTTAGTGGCTCCACAGTTCAGTTGTGCGGGGGTTTCTATCAGGGCTTCTATAAGTTAGAAGGTTATGAGTACCAAACGCTCCCAGAGCATTTTGTGGACGGTTGGACTGCTGAATTCTATTTGGCTAAAAGCGGATGTACTTGTGACTCTGAATTACCCACTCTAAATGAAACTTATCCTAATAACGAAGGTATATTCTATTACTATGGAACAAGAGCTGAAAATAAGTTCTGCTCCCTTAAAGAACATATCTTATCCTACGAAGTATCTAGCGGTGTAACATTCTTAAACTCTATTATAGAAGAAACTTCACATATAAAGCCACCAAGCGATACTTCACCTTTTTTATTTTTTAATTGCCCTAGTCTAAGTGATTTCTATTTGAATGCAACTGGAGTAACTTTTACACTTCCTGATTGTTGTGATAACTTAAAATACAACGCCTTAGCCTTTAGAATAACAGATGAAGGTAAAATAGGATATAGATACCTTGCAACTTCAGGTACTTGTGTTGATGGTAAATTTGAAGAAGACTTATTAATATTTGAAAAATATAGTACTGAAAATATATTTACAGACGAAAATTATCATTTAGTTACAATTAAATTTCAAAGCGATAACCCACATATATGTAAACCCAAAGAACAATCTTTTGGTACATTAAGCATATACGTTGATGGCTTTTTGAAATTGAGGGAATATAATTTCCCTAACATTGTACCTGAACCTTTTGATGATTTACCTTCTAAACAATTAGGTGTGCCTTACAATATCAGTATTGGTGGCGGAACTCAAGGTTTATTAGAAATGCCAACTGATGTACCAACTGAATATGAAGTTTGTGATTATCAATTTTATCTAAAGAAAAATCAATTCTTTAAAGGGGTTAGAATTAATGGGGTTGATTATTTTACTGTTACTGATTTTGATTTCACACAAAAAGATGAAATAATATCTTTTTATAGCTCACTCTTAGATGATAGATTTATTTCAATTCAAACAAAGGAAACTTCACATTACGTTGAATTTACAAATAGATTTGTATTAGATGATTTTGAGAAAGTATATTATTCTGTTGATATTGATGAAGATATAACAGGGGGTTGTTGTAACCCTAATTTACCTGATTATTCTCAAAACTCCTTACATAAAACTAACTGTTTTAAATTTGTAACAGATAACAATATTTGTGGTGTTTTAGAAGAAAATTTTGCTGGTACTTTTATTGGGAAGATAAAATCTTTCTGTCTTTATGATGTCCCTTTGGATTATCAAGTAATAAAATGTAATTACGATATATACAACTCTTAAAAGAACTTGAAATGAATTTTTATATAAAACAACATTCTAATTTACCTGTATTAACTATGGAGTTGATACAAAACGGCATTACTTCTAATAAAAGCATGAATGAGCGTTTACAGAACGCTGTTATTACTTTTCACATGGAAGAGGTTGGTAGTTGTATTCCGTTTATACAATGTGCTCCTTGTTGTATTTTAGTAGAACAAGAGTGTAGCACTTGTCACGAAAAAGTCTATATACAATACAAGTGGACAAGTGAAGATAATATGAAAAAAGGTAAATACAAAGGATGGTTTGAAATAACCTTCAATGATGACCAAACTACTTTAATAGCTCCAATCAGAGAACCCCTCAACATAACTATTTTGTAAAATAGTTTGACTATTTGATTTTTTATCGTACCTTTGTGACAAATTGTATTATGTTATGAAAGGAGATTTAAAAAGATTAAAAATCGAAGATATTGAATCGTTACTACACGGGTTTGACCCTGAAGAAGGCATACGTTACATTGATTCTAATAATTTTTCGAATGAAGTAAAAATATTCGTCCGTAAACAAAATGATGAAGATGTTACGATCAAGAAAGATACTTTTAGACCTTTTATGTGGTTTAAGGGTTTTGATTTTGATAGAGATTTTCTTTGGGAATATTTCGCCGTCCACCACACCGATTACAATGAAGAAACTAATTCTATCTTTTATGAAAATAAGTCACAAGAACTTATTAAAGATCAATTAGAAATAGTAAGCAAATCTCAAGATGAAAACGAATATATTGTAAGACGCTTTCTATCTGATGTTAAAGATAGAAGAAGGCTTTGCTTCAATAAAATGAAGCAATACAATATTGAAATAACAGAACAGATAACCCATATCAACGAGTCCGATAAATACGATCGGATGGAAAACGGGTTTAAATATCTTGTGCATATTAATGCACCTGAAAAAGAAACTAATTACGATAACCCCCTATTCTGTTATAATAAAAGAGGTGAATTAAAAAAAATCAACGGTAGCTTCAATAACCTTATTGATTTTTTCCGTGAAGGTGGTTTAGATATATGGAAAAGGTCAGGTGTATTTTTAGATTCTGAAAAACTAAAAGAGTTTTGGAAAACTTCAACTAATTTCCAAAAATTACTCTTTTTCTTTGGTTTTCCAGCTAAACCATTTCTCTTTTCTTTCATTGATGCTAATAATGAAGACAACCAATATCTTGACCAAGATATTCTTAAAATAAGCAGCGAGATAGATTACGAAGAATTAATTCATTTAACCTTTACCATTTTTAATGAAAATGTAAGGGCATCTAAAATATTTGACTTCTACGAAAAGAAAATTAGAAACAATGATTTAGATTTCTTGGTGCAACATGCAGATAAATTTGCAAAACATCTTAAACTTAAAATTGACGATACAAAGTTAATGATGATGATTCAAGATGGATTCTCCTTTGATTCTAAAAAAGGATTTGCAAATCTTAACGCCTTGTTTATAGAAAATGGTATTGATTTGTTTGTAGGTGAAGACCGTCTCTTTTATAAAATTTCCACAATTGAACAATATATGATTCAGAGTGGAAAAAGATTATTCAAAGGATTCGAAGAATATCCAGAGTTAAAAAGTCTAACAATGGATATAGAAACAAAAGGTTTACCTGAATTTTCTCATAGAAAAGATGCTGCTCTTCATCCCACTATGGGTATGATTTTTAAAATCGGTATGTACTGTAATAACGGTTTTGAAAAAGTATTAAATGCCACTAACCAAGAAGAAGAGCTTCAGATAATTGAAGAATTCTTTAAGTTGACAATGGAATTAAACCCTGACCTGTTCTTAACATATAACGGCGAAGGCTTTGATTTTCCTTTCATAGTTAAACGTTACGAAATTCTAAAGAATTTCCAAGATGAATACCAAACTTACAATGGTATCAGGGATTTATTGAAAGAATATTACGTAAACCCCGAAGAAATTTACATTTCGAAAAATCAAATGTTTAATCGGAGGGCTGGTAATCTTAAAGTAGGTGGTAGCAGTGAAAGTTATACTCAAACAAGTATCTTAGGTATTAATATGTGTGATACTATGTTTGCGGTAAAAAGGGCTGCTGCTATTAATAAAGCAATCCCTAACTTCAAACTTAAAGATAACATTAAGTTCGCCAAATTAGCTAAACCTAATCGTGTTTATGTAGAAGGTAATAAAATCGGGGACATTGAGAATTCAAAAGCTGATTTTTATTTGAATGTAAATAATGGCGACTGGTTCAAATACCATAAAGAGATTGTATTTGAAAATGATACTTATGAGCAAAGTAAGGTAAAGAGAAAATCTTTACATACTCAAGTATATGGTAATGAAGATACCTTATATCTTTGGGATGAAGAATATGATAAAATGTTTATGGAATCTTGTGTAAATACTTTGAAGTTTACACCTGATGATATTGATGGTTTCTTTAATAATGTTTATAGTAAGTTTAAAGATTACGATAAACTTTGCTTTAGAAAAAATGAGTTTGTAGGTAAATGGTTAGAAAAAGAAGATATTGTAACTTATCAGAAAGTTTATAATAAGCTGAAAGATTTGAGGTCTAACCTTAATAATGTTAACTTATTCTACCCTGAAAAGGATTTGAATGAATACATTATTACAACGGGTGAAGATATCATTAAAAGGTATTTGATTGATGATTTATGGGAAACAAATAAATTAGATGAATTTTATAGTCAAGCTACTTTTTTGATTTCTAAATGGTTGCCTACTTCTTATCAAAGATCTGCAACTATGGGTGGTGCATCTGTTTGGAAACTATTGCTTTCAGCTTACTCATATCAATATGGTTTAGCTGTACCTGATTATGATGAACCAAGAGAATTTACAGGTGGTCTTGTAGCTATGTTATCAGCTGGATACCACGGTAAGTCTTTTAAAGCTGACTTCTCATCACTGTATCCAGCGGAGTTCTATGTACACGTTGATTCCCCTAAAATTGATTTGTACGGCGTTTATAAACTGTTTATGTATTATGGTTGGTCCACTAGGATTAAGTATAAGAAGTTGATGAATGAGCATAAAGAAAAAGGTGAAATGTCTTTAAGTAAAAAGTATGAAGTAAGACAGTTACCTATTAAAATCCTTATCAATAGTTTCTATGGTATGATGGGTGCTGCTGGTGTAACTCCTTTTGCTGATTTGGTTGTGGCTCAAGGTATTACTTGTACTGGAAGACAACACTTGAGGCATTTGATAAAATGGTTTACTAAGAAAGGTTATATCGCTACTATTGCCCACACTGACGGTGTATTCTTTTCAATTAATACAGCTGACTTAGAATATCAATATATAGGAAAAGGTATTAACTGGTTGGTAACTAAAGGGAAAGAATATACAGGTATTGCAGCTCACGTAGCTGAATATAATGATTTGTATATGAAAGGTATTATGGGTTTAGATATTGATGAGATTGTAGAATCTGTAATTAATTTCTCTAAAGGTAATTACATTTATCTTAAAGAAGCTAAAGATAAAAAGACAGGTGAAGTAACTAATAAAGTGGAAATCATCGGTGGAGCAATTATTAAGAAAACACAATCTGAATATATTACTCAATTTGTTGAAAAAGAAGTAGTGAAGTTGATGCAAAATAAACCTTTAGACTTTATTAACGCTTATTGGGATTATATTCGGAAGATTGAAGAGAAAAGAATTGATCTTAAATTGATAGCATCCAAGGCAAAGATTAAAAAGACAAAAGCAGAATATTTGCAACATATTCAAGGCACAAATAAAAACGGTGCTCCACTGAATAGACAAGTACACATGGAATTGTTAATTAATAATAACTTGGATATTGAATTAGGTGATACTGTTTATTATGTTAATACAGGTAAGTCTAAAGACGATAAAGATAGTTTAAGTCCTACAACTACTTTTGCTACTTGTGAAATCGGTGAAGTTGATATGTCTAAGATTAACAACGTGATGAAAACAAGGAATAAAACCCTTATTAAAAACTTTCTTTTAGGGCTTGATAGTAAAAGTTTGCTTACAGTTAATCAGAAGGTGTTGGACGGCGATATATTTGCCATTCTGGATGATATTGAACAATGGAAGAATATTAAGACAAAGGTTAGAAATTTAAAAAAGGGGATTTTTGTTGACTTTATAAAAGTTGAATATGTTATTAACTGTTCTATAGTCGATAATTACCAAGACAGCCAAGGGATTAATTATAACACGGATTTATACATTAACAAGTTTAATTCCGCCGTCCACCCACTCTTCGTTTGCTTTAAACCAGAGATACGTGACAGATTAATGATTAATTCTTATGATCACAAACCGTTCTTATTAGAAAGTGACTTAGAATTGATAAATGGGGTTCCTTTTAGTGAACAGGCACATAACCAATCTACATACGAAGAAGTTATGACTATTACACCTGAAGAAATGGAATATTGGGATACAGTTAATATTGATCCTGAAGATTTTGTAATAGAACGTAAGTAAATAAAAAAGCGGTTGATTAAGTTCAACCGCTTTTTTTTATATATTTTTAATTTTAACATTAGTTGGATCTAAAACCATTCTTACAGTTGATTTTTTTGTTCCACCATGATATGAATCTAAAACTCCAATAACATCAATACAATCAAAATTAAACCAATTACCAAGAGCTGCAATAGTATCTGTTTTAATACCTTTATTATCTGATACATAAAAATTGAACATTGCAATCACTTTACTAATTTCTTCATCTGATATACCCGCTTCAATAAATCCTTTCTTAACTTTATCTTCACTAATAAACCTAAATCTGTCTCCTATTGCAATTATTTTAACTATATTATTACAATTAACATCTACCTCATAAACTTTATCAACAGCACTCTGATAATCAAAGGCTCTTCTTGGGTCAGCATAAGTTTTAGCAACAGAATACTCATCAGTTAAAAACAAAGGTTTTTTATATTTAAAAGTGCTTTTTAACGTAGCTACTTTATCTAATAATTTCCAATACAACTCTTCATTGTTTTCAACTTTAGCTTTATTAATTTTATCTCGTAACTCTTTAAATCCATTTGGATCCTTAACATATTCTACTTCAATTATACTATGAGTAAAACCACCTTCTTTTTCGATTTCTCTTGCATCTGGAGTTCCATGAAACCAACTTTCAAGAGTTAGTTGTTTATCTTCATTCAAATGTTCATATAAAATATTTTTTACAATTTTATGTAGTTGCATCCTATTCTTCATATATATTTTTATTTTTATAACCGAACTTCTTAACAAGTTCGCCTGCTTTGGCATTTGCAGCGTCTTCTATTTCCCCTCCTGCATCTTGTATTTCGCCGTCCACATCCAACAAACCATCAATATATTGCTTATAGTGAACTAACTCATGAGCTAAACTCCTCATTATATCACCTAACATTCTACTCTTACCATAAACCATAATCTTAGCTTTATAATTACTAGACTTATCAAAGCTGAAATTAGCAAAGGTTTTTAAACCATCTCTATTATTCTTTATTATAATAGTAGGCTTACTCTCTAAACCTAACTCATTATAACAAAATTCACAGAAATCAATAATTAATTGTTTTTTGTTTTTTCCTGATAAACTCATAGAGATAAATATATTTATAAATATAAAATTTAATAACTTGTTGCAAAAGGCTTATGTTCTGGGGGATTTGCATAATAACTATAAAGGTCTTATGCAGCTGTTTGAAAAAGTTAATTTTAATCCTAAATACGATACTTTATATTTTATAGGAGACTTATTCGAAGGTTCAGCAAAAGATAGTTATGAATGCTTAAATGAATTATCAAAAATAACAAATCTACACGCCTGTATGGGTAATCATGATTTGTGGGTTAAAGAATGGATAACTAATAATAGAATCAATAAATCTTGGCTAAAAGCTGGTGGAGCAGTTACAATAGATAGCCTGCAAAAAAAAGATAACCACTTAGAATTATTAAACCAATACTTCACAAAAGTAAAATATTGGTTTAATTATAAAGAATACTTCTTATGTCATGCTGGATTTGATACACGCAAATCAGTAATATCCCAAAAAGAAATAAATTTTGCTATCAATAGATCTTTATGGCAAAAAGCACTTGTAGCAGACAGCCAAAATAAAAAATTAAAATTCAATTTTAATAATGTGCCATTTGATTTTCAAAAAGTAATTATAGGGCATACACCAACAACATCTCATAAACCAGAGATATTATCTAACATAATAAACATAGATACAGGTTCGGGAAGTGTAGGAAGATTGACTTTAATGGATCTAAATACTCACGAATATTATCAAAGCGATTTAATAAAAAAATTATACAAGCTCTAATCTTTCTTTTCAAATGTTTCAGGGTCCCGACCCTGCTTATTAGCTGTAGCATAGTAAACAGCCTTACCTCTCTTTTCACCATATTGCTTAATCATCTTATCCATCACTGATTTGTCGAATTCAGCTAATATTTCATTAAACTCCTTTAAATCGACTTTTAAAATTTTTCCCATAATTTTCTTATATTTCCATATAAATATATTAAATAAAACATAATTTTAAATATGAGAAGACCAACACCAGAATATTCCACAAGGAGTATTAAATACGTGGATAATGACCTTCAACTTTCAAAATATTTGAAGGTTGAAGATTTCATTAAATCTGAAACAGCAGAAAGAAATAAAATAAACAATCGACTACCAGAAAATCTACTACCTAATGCTAAAAAAATAGCAGAAATGTATGATAGAATTTATGAAAGATTTAATGGTAATATTGTATTGAATTCTGCTTACCGTTGCCCAGCGTTAAATACTAAAGTTAAAGGCTCTTCTACTTCACAACATGTCTTTGCACTTGCTATTGATGTTAGAGGTAAAAATGGGGTTAAGAATGCAGATATTCTTAATTGGGTAAGAACAAACATGCAGTACCAACAATTAATTTGGGAGTACGGTACAAGTAAAGAACCAAGATGGGTGCATATTGGTTACGGCACAAGAATGCAATTCCTAAAAATAGGTGTTAGCAGCGCAAGAGGCTTGGGTTTGCATTTAACAGACTTAGGGGATATCTAAATCTTTAAGTTTAACACATCTTTTACTAAGAATGCACCGTTATTAAAACTATACAGTACATTCAAAGATACAGTGTGATCTTCATATTCAACGGTAACAGAATCTATATTAATACCTTGCATATTAGTTCGCACTGTATCTATTATTTCTGTTTTTATTAATTCAAAGGTCTGATTATCTGCTGGCTCAAACAAATATTCTAAAATATTACATCCAAAGTCAGGTCTATATAATCTACTACCTTTTTTTGTTAATAATAAATGAATTAGGTTTGATCTAACTTGATCCTTTGTAGTAGTTGTCAAATCAAAATAAAACCCTTTTGTACTATTTTTTAAAGGGAATCTTATTCCCAAGAAGTTTGCTATACTCATTTTATATTTTTTTAGTTTTCATAATATATATATAAGTCCAACTCCTTATTGTATATGACTAATTATATAATTGATAATCTTGTTGTTATATTTTCCGCTTTGTTATCTGGTGGCGCAGGTGTAAAAGTTGTAGAATTTTACCTAAAAACCTTTAATAAAACCAAAGCTGAAGACTTTTTTAATGATACCAGAGAAGTAATTCATATCATAACCGAGCTTTCAGAGAACCCAATAGTAGATAATGTATTAATTTTTAGAGGTGGAAATGGAGGTTCTGTACCTAGAGTTGGAAAAGATTATTATCTAAAATGTATTTTTGAGGCACATAAAGAAGAGCCTGATTTTTCTTCACTTAAATTATACGAAAGTATCATCCCAGATTCAAATTATATCACTATTCTTTTGACATTGATGCAAAATAAGATGATGAATTTCAATGTCCCTAAAATGGAAGATGGATTATTGAAAAAAATATTCATTTCCGAGGGCTTTAGATATTCAAAAATCTATAATTTACATCAAACAAAAGAATTTATTTTCTTCATCCAAATAGCTACAAAACAAAATGTAAATCTTGAAGAAGACATTCATTTGAAATTGGAAATGGAGTCTAAGATATTTAAGTTAAGGCAAATCTTCAAAAAACATTATGAAGACGGCTTTTTTAACTAAATAAATCTTTGATCTGCTTTTCAGCTTTCTTTCTAAGCAGGTCCATTCCCCAATGTAATTTTGATTTCTCAAATTTAAAGAACTGATCAACTGTAAGCCATTTGAAATCAGCTACTTCGATTTCATAGTCTACCGTTGGTACGTTAATCAATGGTTTAAATTCTTCCTCAACTATACCTATAAAATTATAGTAATCCATATCACCAGTCGTATTAACGAAGGAAGGAATTAATTTTACAGCCATAATTTTACCTGTCTCTTCATAAAATTCTCTAATAGCAGTTTCATAAGGTGTTTCGTAATTATTGGACTTACCACCAAAATCACACCATTTATTAGGCTCTTTATCTAGCTTCGGACCTCTTTTCCCAAGAAGAATTCTACCCGTATTTAAACACACAGGTAGAACTCCAGCAGCATATTTTTTTTCTACAATATTAACTAATTTAGTCATATAATTCTGGTTCTAAAATTTTAGAGTTTTTCATTTTTAATAAAAAAGAACATTTCTCATATTCCTCTTTTTTTTCAAAATATTTTATTAAATTATCTATCAATATAGGTTCAATATTTTCATCTACATTTAACCTATGATAGGTTACATAATAAAATAAATCAATGTTGTCTGGGATAGGCAAACTACCGTTTAGATTAAAATAATCAATAGCTTCAATGTCTTGTATTACTTTAAAGCCTTCCCTTTGTAAACTGGTGTAAATAGAAAAAGCAGCTTCGTCCGCATCATCGACGTTAGCTGCTTTTATCGAACCACCGTAATAACTGCCCTCTTTTGTCTTAATTGACAATACATAGTTGCTCATGTGGATAAACCATTTTATACAAATATAAATATTAAGTCAAAAAAAGAGCATTACTATTTTTTTATCCGTCACAAGACAAGCAAGATAAATCAGTAGCTTTAGCTGCAATATCTCCTCTTAAAACAGATTCGGTTCTCATGTAATAAAGTGTTTTAACACCTTGTTTCCATGCCTCCAAATGTACTGTATTGATGAATTTTGGATCAGCTTGTGCTGGAAACGCTAAATTCAAAGATACTGCCTGATCTATATATTGTTGTCTTACACCTGCTTGTTTTACCAAATCCAACTGATTAATTTCCTTGAAAGTCTTAAATACATCTTTTACAGTGTAAGTTTTAACATCAATGTCTTCAGGTGGAACTTCAGAGACTCTTGTTAATTTTTCATTATAATAACACCATTCATCTAAAAAGTCTAGTCCTTGTACTGAACCACCGTCTTGAAGAATTTGGTCCCAAACTTCTTTTGTATTTTTACCTATTACGTCAAGTACTTTTTCTAGTTCATTATTCTTTCTAATAAAGGTACCTTTCAAGGATTGTTCTGTAAATAAGTTAGAAGCCCAAGGTTCAATACCAGCACTCACATTACCGCTTAATTTCGAGTTAGAGACCGTTGGAGCAATAGCTCTAAGGTGTGTATTCCTAAAGCCACTTTCTTTACACCAAAGCGGTTCTCCGTATTCTAAAGCCAAATCTCTACTTGCTTTTTCAGACTCAATTTTTATTTGAGAGAAAATTTTACGAGTTTCAAATTGTGCTCTTAGACCTTCGAATGGGATACCTTTTTGTTGAAGATACGTGTGGAAGCCTAAACACCCTAGCCCCAAAGCTCTTCCCTTCTCTGCTGACCTAACTGAATTTTCAAACCCTTTCATATTTTTTGCTTTTTGAATAAATTCTTCCAAAACGCCGTCCAAAAAAACAGTAGCAGTATAAATCAAATCAGTGTCTTTCCATTCATCATATTTTGCTAAATTCAAAGAGCTTAGACAACATACAAAAGAGTGTTGCTCGTCAGTATGCAAAGCAATTTCAGAGCAAATATTTGTCATGTGAACTTTCAAACCATTCTTTTTATACATTTCAGGGTTAGCTTTATTGACGTTCCCTTTAAACATAATATATGGTTCTCCAGTTGCTTTTCTTTTTTGCAACAATTTACCCCACTTTCTTCTAGCTTCAACATCACCTTCTTCTAACTTTCTCATAAATTTATCACTTACTACAACACATTGGTGTAAATTAAGTGATTGTCTATTAACATCACCTTTAGGCTCACGAATTTCCAACCAATCTTCAAAATCTGGGTGATCAATTTTTATATTTACTGATGCAGCACCTCTTCTAACTGATCCTTGGTTAGTAGCCAATATAGTTGAATCATAAATCTTACAAAATGGAACAACACCATCTGATGTACCATTATTTGTAATCTTTGCACCTGCTGGTCTAATCATATTAACATTGATACCTACACCACCACCATTCTTTGCTAGAACCATTAACTCTAGGTTCTTAGCACCAATATCATAAATGCTATCTCCAACATCAATACCAAAGCAACTAATAGGTAGCCCCCTATCCGTACCTGTATTTGCTAAAACAGGGGTTGCCAAATTCAACCATCCTCTCCAAATGTAATCAAAGAATTTAGTTGCATACTCTGGTTTATTCAAACGTTTAGCAACAGTTGTTGAAACTCTCCAATAAGCATCTTTTGGTTTTTCTCCTTTTAAAAGGTATTCTTTTGAGATAGTCTTTATATAGACTTCTGTATTACCCCATTCTGGGAAGTCAACACCGACTTCCCATCCTAGTTCTTCTCCGTAATTAATCATATTAAAATATATTTTTTTTAGTTAAAATAATTAGTCAATAGTTTAAAAAAATTACCACAATCCAGTTTCCCAATCTTCACCTTCATTTGCCTTACTGTAATCAGTTGGTCTAAGAGCAAAAAAGTCAGTATGAGTTAAACCACCAGTTAAATGATAGAACCAATCTAGTTCAGATGCCTTTTCTGCATCAAAATTAAACTTAGCTTTATATCCTAATTCTATCAATTTTTCATTCGTTCTTTTTGTGATAAAGTGTTTAAGGTCTTCTTTCTTTAGATTATCTAAATCCCCTTGCTCAAACATCTTATCAATAAAATTATGCTCTAATTTGATAATTAAACCAGCAGCTTCATAAATTGTTTCTTGAGCTGCATCTTTCAGATCAGGGAATTCTTCACACATGTGTCGGAACAAGGCACACCCCATTTTTGAGTGCAATGATTCATCCCTAACACTCCATTTCATTTGTTGACCTATTCCTTTAAGCATATTAGTATCACGCATTTGGAAAGAATATAGAACAGCAAAGGAAGAATACAAAGCCACACCTTCAGCAAAAGCAGAAAAAATAGCTAAACTACGACCAACCTCAATTCTTGCTTGTGGGTTATTGATTATATCTGAAGGAGAATAATCTGCACTTACTTCAGTTAACAATTCAAAACGTGCTTTTGTAGCTGGTTCATGTAGAAATGCTTGGAAATCTTCTAAACCCAAAGTTTCATTCAAATACGAATATGCAACAGCGTGAATTGTTTCTTGAGATCCAAAAGCCATTGCCATTTGACGTATTTCATGTTTTGGAAACCATTTTGTTACCATACCAGTCCAATAATCTGATACCGCACATTCAGTTTGAGCAAAACCTAAAAGGATATTACCAACTAAATGTTTTTCGTGACTTTTAAGTTTTTCATTCCAATCTTTGATATCACTTTGCATCGGAATTTCAGTGTGAAGCCAAAAGGCTTGCATTTGTTTCAACCAACCCTCATTATAATATTCGGGGTATTCAAAGGGTTTATAATGAATCCTGTCTGTGAATAGTTTACTCATATATGTTATTAGTTTTTATTTTTTTTATTAGATTCCATTGAACTAGTAATGTTAAAGTCTTCGATTTTAATTCTCACTTTAGCATTATTAAATATACAGCTTTCAAATTTCAATCGCCCTTGTCCCAAACGGTTTTTCCAAAAGTTCACATTTGCTGTACCAGACGTTTCTTGCTCTTCATCTTTACCTACA
>Ga0233451_10000149_pt1 | contig 72794 bp, 67 predicted proteins | sample 011ome_29_FD_183052 | JGI IMG/M metagenome (GOLD analysis project Ga0233451, IMG submission 183052) | Coastal salt marsh microbial communities from the Groves Creek Marsh, Skidaway Island, Georgia - 011504CT (spades assembly) | ecosystem: Environmental > Aquatic > Marine > Intertidal zone >... | reverse complement strand
GAGATAGTAAACAAGCAAAAAACCTTGAAGAATTTTTTAATAACAGCCCAGAATCTGGTTTTATTAACACTAAAGTTGTCTCTTTTAAAAATAGAGCATTAGTAGACTTAACGGCACTTTTTGAATTTATAAAAAACGAGGGGGTTGATGAAATTTATTGCGCGCTTTCAGAATTGAACCCCGAGGACGTCAAAGTCATTACAAAATTTGCGGATAATAACTTAAAAGTGGTCAAATTTGTTCCAGAGCAAAACACTGTTTTAAATAAAGATCTAAAACGTGATTTTTATGGTCTTGTCCCTGTATTAGAATTTAGATCCATTCCTTTGGATGATTCTCTTAACTTGGCGTTAAAACGAATTTTTGATCTTATTTTTTCACTATTAGTCATTGTCTTTATCATGTCTTGGCTGACTCCTTTGCTTGCTATTCTAATCAAGATGGAATCCAAAGGCCCTGTATTTTTCACACAACAACGAAATGGGTACAATTACAAAACATTCAATTGTTTTAAATTCCGATCAATGGTACCCAATAAAAAAGCAAACATCATGCAAGTTTCAAAAGAAGATCAACGCATTACTAAAATTGGAAAAATTATTCGGCAAACAAGTATAGACGAACTCCCACAATTTTTTAATGTTTTTATTGGCGATATGTCTGTTGTTGGCCCTCGCCCTCATATGTTGAGTCATACAGAAATATATGCCAACAAGGTTGATAAATTTATGGTGCGTCACTTTGTAAAACCAGGGATTACAGGACTGGCCCAAGTGAGCGGATATAGAGGCGAAGTGGAGACGGAAGAGGATATTATTGGCCGCGTAAAATATGACATTTTTTATATTGAAAATTGGTCCTTACTTTTGGACCTCAAAATTATTATTCAAACCATTATTAAAGCCATCAAAGGCGACGAAAAAGCATATTAACCAATGAACGTTTTAGTATTAGGATCAGGAGGAAGAGAACATACTTTTGCATGGAAAATTGCACAAAGCCCATTGTGTACCAATTTGTATGTAGCTCCAGGCAACTCAGGTACTTTGTCTGTTGCCACAAATTTAGATATTTCAGTCACTGATTTTGAAAGTATAAAATCTGCAGTTTTAAACCACAACATAGAAATGGTTGTAGTGGGCCCAGAAGATCCTTTGGTGAATGGTGTGCATGATTTCTTTTTAAATGATGATGATTTGAAACATGTTGCCGTAATTGGCCCTCAAAAAGCTGCTGCTACATTAGAAGGAAGTAAAGAATTTGCTAAAGAATTTTTATTTCGCCATAACATCCCTACTGCGGCCTATCAAAGTTTTACAGCCAATGATCTTGAAAAAGGTTTTTCTTTTTTGGAAACACTTTCACCACCTTATGTTCTAAAGGCCGATGGGCTTGCCGCAGGCAAAGGTGTTCTTATTATTGATGATCTCGAAGAAGCAAAATTTGAACTAAAAAATATGTTGGTCGACTCCAAGTTTGGCGCTGCAAGTACCAAAGTCGTTATCGAAGAATTTTTGGACGGGATAGAATTGAGTTGCTTTGTACTTACCGATGGATTACACTATAAAATTTTGCCTACAGCAAAAGATTATAAACGTGTAGGAGAGGGCGATACAGGGCTTAACACAGGCGGGATGGGTGCTATTTCTCCAGTCCCTTTTGCCGATGAAACATTATTATCTAAAATTGAAGACCGTATCGTAAAACCAACAGTTGAAGGCCTAAAAAAAGACAAAACACCATACAAAGGGTTTATATTTATTGGACTCATTGTGGTCAACAACGAACCATTAGTCATAGAATATAATGTACGTATGGGGGATCCTGAAACAGAAGCCGTTTTGCCAAGAATTAATACAGATTTGATGGAGATTTTTATAGCCATAAAAAATCAAACTTTGCGTACAATTAACTTAGACATCAATCCACAAACAGCGACTACTGTTATGCTTGTTTCAGGGGGGTATCCAGAGGCTTATGAAAAGGGTAAAACAATATCAGGATTTGAGAATGTCAAAGACGCGCTAGTTTTTCATGCCGGTGCAAAATACAGTAATGATGAGGTTGTAACTTCTGGAGGTCGAGTCATGGCTGTTACAGCGTTTGGAACTGATTATAAAAATGCTTTAGAAAAAGCCTACACTGAGGTCTCAAAAATAAACTTTGAAGGCATGAATTTCAGAAAAGATCTAGGATTTGATCTATAAAAAAGAATGCGAGGAAATACTTTTATCCTCTTCATTTTTGTCATTAAATGACTTAAGTTGTAACATCCAATAGGTAAAACTTACTATAAGAATAACCAAGAAAATCCACGTCACAAGATTGGCAATCCACCAATTTTCAAGCTCTGTTTCTCTTAAAACATTAAAAGGAACGAACAGTACGGTTTCAAAAAATTCCTGGATACCTGCAAAAAAATCTTTCATGATGTGTTTTTAAAAAATTTATCAATTTGTGCTTCCGCACAGAATAATCTTATATTTACGTTGCAAATATAAGCAACACATCAAATGATTACAAGCTTTTTTAAAACATCTAAGCCTTCGCACTATATCATTTTTTTATTTCTGCTTGTATGTGTTTTTGTTTTTCAACGCTTTGATACGTATCAAACAGACGCATTACCAGTAAGTTATCTTAAAGAATTCTCTGCTTTTATCGTATTCTTTATAGCATTATTTGTCTTTGTCTTTGTCATCACAAAAAATGATTTGACCCAAAACAATAGCTTTGCAGCGTTTTATTTGTGTTTGTTTATTTTGTTGCTACCCAAATCGCTTTCAAATCATTCTATTTTACTTTCAAACCTTTTTATTTTATTGAGTTTTAGACGCATTTTTAGCTTGAAATCCAAAACTAACATTAAACGTAAATTATTTGATTCTGGATTTTGGATTGCGTTGGCCACAATTTTTTACCCTTTAGCGGCACTGTATTTTATTCCCTTATTTTTTTCAATTTTCTTTTTGTCCTCAGATTTTTTTAAAAATATATTTACTGTTTTTTTTGGGATCATTTCAATTGGGCTTTTGGCATCGTTTCACAATATTATTTTTTATGATGAATTAAAGTTTTTACATAGATTACTACCCCAAATAAGTTTAGATTTTTCAGCTTTTAATGATGTGTTTCTAGTGCTTTCTGCAGCCTTGCTAGTGACCTTGGCCTTTTGGGCAATGTTTAGTCTTTTTAATATCATGATGCTTAAAGTCAGCAAAACCCGCTTTACTTTTATAATGTTGTTTTTTGCCATAGTTATTGGGATTTTAATTCCTATTTTGTCCCCAACTAAAACAGAGGCCCCCTTTATATTTTTACTTTTCCCATTGGCAATCATAATGGCCAATTTTACAGAACACGAAACTTCTCAATGGATGTCAAATTTTATGATTATTGTGATTTTGGGACTTGCCTTAACCAAAATAGGATTCAATATTCAGGGCCTCCTCCATCTTTAACAAAAGAATTGCATTATATTTGCAGCATAAATAATAAAACTATGTTTTCGAATAAAGCCAATTCAATTTTTCAAGATGTTATTGCTACATACAAAGTCAAAAATACTGTAGACCAACCTTTTGAAAATAAGTATGATAAAAAAGAAGATTTAATAGCACATTTGCTCTATAGAAAATGTTGGATTGACACCGTACAATGGGCATACGAAGACATTATTCGTGACCCCAATATTGATCCTGTAGCCGCTTTAAAATTGAAGCGTATGATTGATGCCTCAAATCAAGATCGTACTGATACGGTTGAATACATTGATAGTTATTTTTTGAACCTTCACAAAAGTGTACAACCAAAAAGCAATGCCAAAATCAATTCTGAAAGCCCCGCATGGGCCATAGACCGTCTTTCTATTTTAGCTTTAAAAATTTATCATATGCATTTGGAAACTGTTCGTGATGATGCAACAGATACACATAAAGCAGCCTGTCAAAAGAAGTTAGACACATTGCTAGAGCAAAGAGAAGACCTTTCTACAGCCATAGACGATCTCTTAAAAGATATTGCAAATGGCGATAAATACATGAAAGTGTACAAACAAATGAAAATGTACAACGACGACGAATTGAACCCTGTTCTAAGAGGCGTAAAATAAAACAGTTATTTGCAAGGCACTGCAAAACACATACTCATCATTCGATTTTCGTCTCTAGGAGATGTTGCAATGATAGTTCCTGTTGTCGCCGCTTTAATAAAAGCTCATCCAAAACATAAAGTTTCTGTACTCACCAAAAAACAATTTGCCCCTCTTTTTGCTCACCTGAGCAGTGTTGAGGTGATCCCAGTTGATTTCAACAATGACTACAAAGGAATTTTAGGACTCATACGCCTTTCAAAAAAAATTAAAACATTAAAAATAGATGCCATTGCAGATTTGCATCATGTGTTGAGAACCAAAGTATTGCGCCTTTTACTATCAACGAATAAGTGGAGTGTTTTAGACAAAGGACGTTCAGAAAAAAAACAATTAATTTCTGGTAGAATTTTTAGACCATTACGTCCAATGGTCGAACGCTATGCCGATGTGATTCGTAAATTAGGATTTGACTTTTCTTTAGAAAACCCTAGTTTCCCAAAAACCAATCCACTTTCAAAAAATATAGAAATAGTATTAAAAAACAGTACTCAACCCTATGTTGGAATGGCACCGTTTGCAGCCTATGCTTCAAAAACATATCCATTTAAAAAAACAAAAAAGTTAGTGAAACTTCTTTCTAAAAAAAGTGGAACTGTAATCTTATTTGGAGGCGGTCAAGAAGAGATCAAAAAGCTCAATGTTTTGGCTGAGACCTATGATAATGTGATTTCTGTTGCTGGACAACTCTCGCTCGATGAAGAATTGCAATTGATGTCGCACCTAAAAGTTATGTTGGCTATGGATTCAGGGAATGCACATATGGCTGCCATGATGGGCATAAAAGTGTTAACAATATGGGGAGTTACTCACCCATATTCTGGGTTTAAGCCTTTTAATCAACCCCTAGAAAATTGTTTGTTAGCTGATAGAGAGCAATTTCCAAAAATCCCAACTTCAGTATATGGAAACCATTATCCGAATGACTATGAAAATGCAATTGCATCAATTTCAGAAGAAACTATTGTAGAAGCGGTTCAAAAAGTGCTTTAAATATCATCAAAATCGACAAAAATTTTGGAGGATGTTGGCACCGCTTGACAGCTTAGCACCAATCCTTCTGCTACTTCACTATCGGTAAGTATACTATTTTGACGCATTTCTGCAGACCCTTCAGTTATTCTACAAATACAGCTACTACAGACACCACCTTGGCAGGAATATGGAACATCTAAATTTTGCTTCAAGGCCGCTTCCAAAATAGTATGATCTGGGTTCATGGTGAAGACCTCAGTTTCATCATCTACAAGGATAGTGGTTTCAACTTGACTATTATTAGAAATAATTTTTTCATCATTTGATGCTGTGGATGCCGCTGTAAAGAGTTCAAACAAAATTTTACTTTCGTCAACGCCTTTCTCAATAAGAACTTCTTTAACAGTTTGAATCATAGCCTCTGGACCACATAAATAGTATGCAGAAGATGTTTCTAAATCAATCAGATTTTTTAGGATATAGTTTGTATTTCCTCTGTCTATTCTCCCAAAAAGCGTATCGTCACTTTGCGTTTGACTGTATACATATTGAAGCAATAATCTGTTGGGGTATTGCGCTTTTAGCTCTAAAAGAGTTTGAAAGAAAATAGTGTCTTGAGGTGTTTTATTTCCATATATAAGAACAAATTTTTGGCTAGTACTAGACTCTAAAACAGTTTTAAGAATGCTCATTATGGGGGTTATTCCACTACCAGCAGCAAAAGCAACTACAGTGTTTTGATGGTCTGAATTCGGAATAAAGGTAAAGCGGCCATTTGGAGTAGCAACCTCTAGAACATCTCCTACTTTTAGATCTTGATTTGCAAAAGAAGAAAACAAACCTTTTTCAATTTCTTTAATTGTGACTGTCAAAGCAGCACTAGAAGGACTTGCGCTTATAGAATAATCACGGCGCACCTCTTGGCCGTCAATTATTGTTTTGAGCGTAAGGTATTGACCAGATACAAAACTAAAAGTGGTTTTTAAATCTTCAGGAACCTCAAAACTTATACTTACAGCTTTTGAAGTTTCGCGATGTATTGCTTTTATGGTAAGTGAATGAAATGTTGCCATTTGCTAATTTTAAAAGGCAAAAATACTAAAGTTTAGAATGGAAATTTTGTTAATATACCGCCAAATTTATATTTTTCTTTTGATCATTTGTATTGAAATAATACTAAAACCAGATAAAAAATTAGTTTTATTCAAAAAGATGAGTATTTTTACAAACTTTGTATACAATTTATAGAGTATTTTAAGTTATAAATAAACACAAAAACGTCCCACAATTGAGATGCACATTTAAACATATCCTGAGTTTTGTAATCCTTATTTCGATTTTTTCTGCTTGCTCCCGCAAAAAAGATAAATTCCTCAATCGTAATTGGCATTCTTTAAATACAAAATATAATGTTTTGTATAATGGAAATTTAGCTCTTGAAGCTGGTCTAAAAGAAATAGAAGAATCGTACAAGGATAATTATTGGAATATTTTACCCGTTGAACGCCTTAGTATTTCTGATGAATTTTCAACAGAAAGAGAAAAGGAAAATCCAAACTTTGATCGTGCAGAAGAAAAAGCGGTCAAGGCTGTTCAAACCCATGGAATGAATATTAAAGGAAAAGAGAAAAACCCACAAATTGACGAGGCTTATATCTTACTAGGTCAGACACGCTATTTTAGTGGACGTTTTGTACCAGCCCTCGAAGCTTTTAATTATATTTTATTTAAATACCCTGCAAGCGATAATGTAAATTTAGCCAAAATTTGGCGTGCCAAAACAAACTTGCGTTTGCAAAATGAGGCGATTGCTATCGAAAATTTGAAAGATATAATTGAAAAAAACAACTTATCTAAAAATGATCAAGCCGAAGCACAAGCTACTTTGGCACAAGCATACATCAATACAGACCAATTGGACTCTGCACTTGTTCATTTAAAAAATGCATATACAGTTACAAAAAACAAATTTTTTAAAGGCCGATTATATTTTATTGAAGGACAACTTTATAATCAAATGGGTAAAAAAGACAGTGCCAATATGGCTTTCCAGAAGGTAATTAAACTCAACCGAAATGTGCCTATGGCCTATAGAGTTAATGCTTTTTTAGAACAAACACATAATTTTGATTATAAGAATGGAGACCTTGAGACTCTAAGTGAATTATTATCAGACATTGAAGAAAATAGAGAATATAGACCGTATTTGGACCGCATACATCATACGATTGCAAAACACCACTTGAAACTAAATTCTGATTCACTTGCCATTACTTATTTCAATAAATCTTTAAGAACAAATTCTGAAGATAATTATCTTAATGCTTTGAATTATCACAACATTGCGGATCTTTATTTTGATAAATCTCAATATTCTGCCGCTGGGATCTATTATGATAGTACACTTTTGAATTACAAACCAAAATCTAAGCCTCATAGAGCAGTAAAAAAGCGGTTAGACAATCTTCAAGATGTTATTTACTACGAATCCATTGCACAAACTAATGACAGTGTGTTGAATCTTGTTGCAATGACAAAGGATGAACAAGAACAATATTTCAATCAACTTATAGAAAAAATAAAAGCAGAACAAGAAAAAAAATTAGCACAACAGCAAAAATTTGTCAGCTCAACACCTGGGTTTTCAACTGATAAAGCCAAAAAAGCGGGGACGTTTTATTTTTATGAAACCGCAACGGTTGCTTATGGCAAAAGTGAATTTGTAAATATTTGGGGAAATCGTCCATTGGAAGATAATTGGCGCTGGTCTAAAAAAACACAAACTAATGTAGCTCAAAATGATGCAACAGCTGAAACAACCACAGAAAAGACCACTAGTACTCTTACAGCCGAATACTACATCAATCAAATTCCAAAAGAGCCTAGTAAAATTGATAGTATAGCCAAGGAACGAAATTTTGCGTATTATCAATTAGGACTGATTTATAAAAATAAATTTAAAGATTACGAAAGGTCAAAAGAAAAATTAGAAACCCTTTTACGTCAAAATCCAGAAGAGCGTTTGGTATTACCTGCTAAATATAACTTGTATAAAGTTTATACTTTGCTTTCAAACGAATCACTGGCCGCTTCATTGAAAACGAGTATCATTCAAGAATATCCAACGTCTAGATATGCCCAAATACTGAAAAATCCAGCGGCGGTGTTAGAAAATGACGCACAAGGACCCGAAGCAAAATACAAAGCCCTTTTCGAAAAGTTTGAAGCAAACAAATATCAAGAGGTCATTGATTTATGTGAAGAAGAAATTATCCGATTTGAAGCCGATGAAATTGTACCAAAACTCGAATTATTGAAAGCAAGTGCAAGGGGACGTCTATATGGATTTAAAGATTATAAGGAGGGCCTAAATTATGTTGCATTAAATTATCCAAATAGTCCTGAAGGAAAACAAACACAAAATACTATAGATCATGTTTTATCAAGTTTAGAGAATGATTCTTTTGAAGAATTTTCTGCAGCAAATCATTTCAAAACAATTTTTAGTTTTAACAACGATGAAAAAGAGCTTATAAACGACTTTAAAGAAGAATTAACGCGCTTGGTTGAGGAGGAAGATGTTCTTCAATTAAGTGTCTCTGAGGATATATATAATATAAATACTACATTTGTAGTTGTTCATGGATTAAAAAGTATAAATGGAGCTAAAGGTTTTACAGCTTTAATTGATGAACAAGAAAATGAAATTCTTAAAAGACCGTTTTTTGCAATTTCATCAGAAAATTACAAGACCCTTCAAATCCACAAAAACTTAGATCGTTACTTAGAAGAGTACAAAAATTAAAACAAAGGATTATGTTTACAGATGCTAAAAAACCCAGATCTCAGCAAGGCCTATTATCTCAGCAAAATACAATTGCACAAGGAACTACTTTTGAAGGAGACCTTAAGAGTGAAGGCGACTTTAGAATTGAAGGCGCTATAATTGGGACACTGACTACAAAAGGTAAAGTAGTCATTGGAAGTACAGGAAAAATTAACGGAAGTCTGTCATGTAATAATGCCGATATTGAAGGTAGTTTTAAGGGCGAGTTAGTGGTTTCTGAAACACTAAGCCTGCGTGCTACTGCTCGTGTTCAAGGTGAGGTTCAAACTGGAAAACTTGCCGTAGAGCCTGGCGCATCTTTCAATGCAAATTGTCAAATGAAAGACTCTGTAAAAGAACTAAAAACACAACCAAAACCAACAATTGAAACAGAGGCCAAATCAGGACAATCCGCTTAAAAATCTTGCCGCACTTTCTGGACTTGGAATTCAAATGGGAATATTTGTTTTTGTTTTTGTCCATTTTGGTAAATGGCTTGATGTTTATTTTGGTCATTCAAAAAAAATATTTGTAGCTCTTGGTGCAATTCTTGGAGTTGCAGTTGGGCTATATGTTGTCTTGAAGCAGCTCAAAAAAATCCAAAGAAAGTGAACACAATTACAAAAAAGTTTTCTCAACGCATCCTAGTTTTTTTAAGCATTGTATTTGTAATTCATATTCTTATAAATACGTTTTTGAATTTACCTAAATTTCAACATCTAATTATAGAGGCCTATGTTATTAATGCTGTGTTAGCTATAGGAATTTTTTGGGGATTAACAGCCTTAAAAGAAAAATATAATAACCAGATTGGCTTTTTGTTTTTGACAAGTAGTTTTATTAAATTTTTTGTGTTTTTTGAGGTGTTTTATGGGCCCTATAAAGCCGATGACCAAATAATTTTTTCTGAATTTGTTTCATTTTTTATTCCTTACACCATTTGTCTTGTTTTAGAAACATTCTACCTCAGTAAACAACTCAATCAAATGTAGATTTTGTATCGTTTTTTCGAACAGTTTTTTGAACTTAAAATAAAGTCCTTAAAATTGTTTTTGTTTTTGATAGAAAACCATAACTTTGCACCGATTTTATACAACGATAAAAATCTGCTAATGCGAAGCAAATTAACTTTGAAAGCGATTACACTGATTTTCTTTTTTGTGCCATTCTTTGTGATGGCTGGAGTAGATGCCCCAAAAACAGACAAAAAAGCTGAGATAAAAGCATATATACAGCACCACCTTCAAGATTCATACGACTTTAGTTTATTTTCGTACACAACAGATGATGGCGAGCACAAATACATAGGCGCACCTCTTCCTGTTATTTTATGGGATGAAGGGTTAAAAGTTTTTGCTTCATCCAAGTTTCATCACGGAGAAACTCTAGCAGAGGTTGATGGGAATTATTACAAACTTTACCACAACAAAATTTACAAAACAGACGCTGAGGGAACTATAAATTATGATGAACATCATCATCCCACAAATGTAAAACCATTAGATTTTTCTATCACAAAAAGCGTTGTAATGATATTGATTACAGCCCTGCTTATGTTTTTCCTTTTTAGAGGATTAGGAAGGTCCTATGGAGAAAATAATGGAGTAGCCAAAGGTGTTGGCCGATTTTTTGAGCCTATTGTGCTTTACATCAGAGATGATATTGCCATTCCAAATATTGGAGAAAAGAAGTATATGCGCTATATGCCATTTTTACTTACCGTATTTTTCTTTATATGGTTTTTAAATATTTTTGGATTAACCCCACTTGGTGTCAATGTTACAGGGAATATTGCAATCACTTTTGCATTGGCATTATTAACGTTTTTAATCACAAATTTTACAGGAACAAAAGACTATTGGAAACATATTTTTGATCCACTAGGAGACTCTATGCCTTGGTATGGAAAGATTCTTTTGTACATCATATTAATCCCTATTGAAGTACTAGGGATATTCATTAAGCCATTCTCATTATTAATACGTTTGTATGCCAATATGCAGGCTGGACACATTGTATTGATGAGTTTGATTGGTCTAATGTTTTTATTCAAAACTTGGTTGGGAAGCCCGTTATCCTTTGGATTGGCCTTTGCCATCTCACTAATTGAAGTACTTGTAGCATTGTTGCAAGCATATATTTTCACAATGTTATCGGCTTTATATTTTGGTTTTGCTTCAGAGGAGCACGAGCATCATGATGAAGCACACGCTCATTAGTAATTTTGAGCAATAAAAATTGAATGTTTAATTTTTAAATACATATATATGGAAATTCCAGTAATGGTAGGTGCAGGTTTAGTTGTCATCGGAGTAGGATTAGGTATTGGTAAAATCGGTGGTTCCGCAATGGAAGCTATCGCTCGTCAGCCAGAAGCTTACGGAAAGATTCAAACAGCTATGCTTATTGCAGCAGCCTTGATTGAAGGTATTGGATTTGCGGCATTATTTGCAGTATAATCTTTATCCAAAACAAACAATCTTGCAACGGTTGGTTGCAAGGTTGTTTTTAATTAAACTTAAAACATCATCATAATAAAATTATTATGGAAAAATTATTAGAAGAATTTTCACTTGGATTGTTTGTTTGGCAAACATTACTTTTTCTTGGGCTTTTATTGCTATTAAAAAAATATGCTTGGGGGCCAATTCTTAATGCTGTAAATGAGCGTGAAGAAGGGATCAAAAATGCACTTAGTGCCGCGGATGATGCAAAAAAGGAAATGGAAAACCTACAAGCCGATAATCAAAAGCTCTTAAAAGAAGCACGTGCAGAGCGTGAAGCTATGCTTAAAGAAGCACGAGAGCTTAAAAATAAAATGATTGATGACGCTAAGGAAGAAGCCAAAGAAGAAGCTGCAAAATTAGTCGCTCAAGCCCAAGCCGCTATCGAAACCGAGAAAAAAGCAGCTATTGCAGATTTAAAAGCACAAGTTGCCGACCTTTCTATTTCTATTGCAGAAAAAGTATTGGGAGAAGAATTATCAAATAAAGAAAAGCAAGAAAAATTAGTAGAGTCTATGTTAGACGATGCTAGTTTAAATTAAAATATATGTCAGGGACAAGAGCAGCCATTCGATATGCCAAGGCCATCTTAAGTGTGGCAGAGGACAACAATACATCAGCGAAAATTCATGAAGAAATGAATCATATCGCTAATGCTATTGCTTCAAATCCTGAATTGAACGAGGCCCTTAAATCACCAGTTGTAAAACTCTCAGAAAAAACTGCTGTTTTGGAAAATATTTTTTCAAAGTTCGGCAAAGAAGTAAAGTCTTTGTTCAATACTTTGGCACAAAATAAGCGTGTTGATTTATTAGAACAAATTGCATTACAATATAAGCGTTTGTATGATGAGCTTAACAATAAAGAACAAGCTACGGTAACTACCGCAGTGCCAATGACTGAAGCGTTAGAAAAAAAGGTAATGGCAAAGTTAAAAGCTTTATCTAGTAAAGAAGTAACCTTGACCAAAATTGTAGATGAAACTATCCTTGGAGGATTCATCTTACGTGTTGGAGACCAGCAGTACAATGCTAGCGTTTCTAACCAATTGAATGAAATTAAAAGTAAATTTATAACAAATTAAAAAGAACTCATTTTGAGTTCAATGAGTTAAAAATAGATTAAAATGGCAGACGTAAAAGCAGCTGAAATTTCAGCAATTTTAAAGCAACAACTTTCAGGATTTGAAGCCACCGCTTCTTTGGACGAAGTAGGAACTGTATTGACTGTTGGTGATGGTATTGTTCGTGCCTACGGACTTTCAAACGCACAGTACGGAGAACTAGTTCAATTTGATGGAGGTCTTGAAGGAATTGTCTTGAACCTTGAAGAAGACAATGTTGGTATTGTACTTTTAGGAGCATCCAAAGTTGTAAAAGAAGGGTCTACAGTAAAACGTACAGGACGTATTGCTTCCATTAATGTTGGAGAAGGTATCGTAGGACGAGTTGTAGATACTCTTGGCACGCCAATTGATGGCAAAGGACCAATTGAAGGCGATGTTTATGAAATGCCATTGGAAAGAAAAGCACCTGGTGTTGTATTCCGTGAGCCTGTAACTGAGCCACTACAAACAGGGATTAAGTCTATTGATGCAATGATCCCAGTTGGACGTGGACAAAGAGAGCTTGTTATTGGTGACCGTCAAACAGGAAAAACAACGGTTTGTATCGATACTATTCTAAATCAAAAAGAATTTTACGATGCAGGAGAGCCTGTATATTGTATTTATGTTGCTGTTGGGCAAAAAGCTTCTACAGTAGCCAACATTGCAAAAACATTAGAAGACAGAGGGGCTTTGGCCTACACTACAATAGTAGCAGCTAATGCTTCAGACCCTGCGCCAATGCAAGTATATGCACCATTTGCAGGAGCTGCGATTGGAGAATATTTTAGAGATACTGGTCGTCCAGCACTTATCATTTATGATGATTTATCAAAGCAAGCGGTTGCCTATCGTGAGGTATCACTTTTGCTTCGTCGTCCACCAGGACGTGAGGCCTACCCAGGAGATGTATTTTACTTACACTCACGTTTGTTAGAGCGTTCTGCAAAAGTTATTAATGATGACACCATTGCAAAAGACATGAACGATTTGCCAGACTCTCTTAAGCCTATGGTCAAAGGAGGAGGTTCTTTAACAGCACTTCCTATCATTGAAACTCAAGCAGGAGATGTATCGGCTTATATTCCAACCAATGTAATATCAATTACAGATGGTCAGATTTTCTTGGATGGAGATTTATTTAATTCTGGTGTACGTCCAGCAATTAACGTAGGTATTTCGGTATCTCGTGTAGGGGGTAGTGCACAAATTAAGTCCATGAAAAAAGTTTCTGGAACACTAAAATTAGATCAAGCTCAATTCCGTGAATTGGAAGCGTTTGCAAAGTTTGGATCTGACCTAGATGCGGTGACACTTAATGTTATTGAAAAAGGTAAGCGCAACGTTGAAATATTAAAACAAGCACAAAACGACCCATATACAGTAGAAGATCAAATTGCGATTATTTATGCAGGATCGAAAAACTTATTGCGAGATGTTCCTGTAAATAAAGTTAAAGAATTTGAAACTGAATTCATTGAATATTTAAGAGCAAAACACAGTGATGCTTTGGCAACACTTAAATCTGGTAAATTGACGGATGAGGTAACAGATACTTTAACAAAAGTTGCACAAGATTTATCAGCCAAATACAATTAATTTTAAATTAAAGATCTAATTTAAAGCATGGCAAACTTAAAAGAAATAAGAAACAGAATTTCGTCCGTATCGTCTACGATGCAGATTACCAGCGCCATGAAAATGGTGTCTGCAGCGAAGCTCAAAAAAGCACAAGATGCCATTACAGCGATGCGTCCTTATGCGGACAAGCTGACGGAACTTCTACAAAACCTAAGCGCAACTTTGGATGCCGATAGCGGGAGCAAATTTGCAGATCAGCGTGAAGTCAAAAACGTTCTTATTGTTGCCATTACTTCCAACAGAGGATTGTGTGGTGCTTTTAACTCTAACATCATAAAACAAGCCAATTATTTGGCGAACAGCTATGCAGGGAAAAAGGTTTCTGTAGTAGCCATTGGTAAAAAAGCAAACGACGCCCTTTCAAAGGAGTATGAAATTTTAGCCAATGAAAGTACTGTTTTTGATGACCTTACTTTTGATAATGTGGCACAAATCGCGGAGTTATTGATGCAAAAATTTGAAGAAGGAAGCGTTGATAAAATTGAATTGGTTTATAATAAATTCAAAAATGCTGCAACTCAAATCGTAACCACAGAGCAATTTTTGCCAATTGTTCCTAGTGCAGATGCTACAGATGCGAATCAGGATTATATTTTTGAACCATCAAAAGCAGAGATTGTTGAAACATTAATTCCAAAATCTTTAAAAACACAATTGTTTAAAGCCATTCGTGATAGTTTTGCAAGTGAACATGGCGCACGAATGACCGCCATGCACAAAGCGACCGACAATGCTACTGAGCTTAGAGATCAATTAAAACTCACTTATAATAAAGCACGACAAGCTGCTATTACCAATGAAATTTTAGAAATTGTTGGTGGTGCTGAAGCATTGAATAACTAAGAGTTTCAAAAAACAACTATAAAGCCTCGCATTTGCGAGGCTTTTTTGTGGAATGAAATTTGATTATAGTTTTTATATGAAACCCAAAAACATACATATCATTCTAATGCTTTTTATTGTTCTTCTGTTGGGCTGTAAAAGCACTCGCTCAATACATTTCCAATCTGAAATACCTTTTCAAATAGAATCACCTTATTATCAGCCCTGGAATTCAGGAGTACAAGATGGTGGCATTGGAATAGATGTAATTTTGCCGATTAAAAATCTTAATGCTATTGTACCCGATAGTATTCATTTTCAAGGTCAGCGAACAAAAGCAGTAGTTCAACAAAATATTATAGTTGGTCATATAAATACGATCAATAATAAACGGCAAGATATAATATTGAGTAATGAGCCCTTGGCAGAGCTAAACAACCAACTTCTTCCGCTCAATGATTCATCTCCATTTGAGATTGAAAACAATGCTTGTATATTGAGTTATTTAATGAAAGGAAAACGCTATTATTTTAAGATTGAAAATTTAGAGCGTCGCTTAACAATTTCATATCCTTTGTTTCCTACACCCCAATAGAATTATTATTGTAAATGGTTTAAAAAGTGTATTTTTAAGCTCACAAAAGGATTACTTTGAGTCGTTTAAAAACGCTTTATAAACAAACATTTGTCTATGGCCTAGCAACAGTAGTGCCCAAGATGATTAGCTTTTTGTTGGTACGTTTGCACACCGATAAGTCCGTGTTATCAAATGTTGCCGACTACGGAGATGTTTCTCTAATTTTTGCCTACTTTGTCTTATTCAATGTGCTTTTGGCCTATGGAATGGAAACTGCTTTTTTTCGTTTTTTTAATAGTGATGAACATAAAAAAACGGTGTTAAGCACCTCAGCTATTTCCTTATTATTGACCTCAACCATGGTCTTGGTAACAGGCTATTTCTTTAGGCAAAATCTTTCAAACCTTATTCATATTGATGCCGACTATATTGTTTTGGTGCTTTGGATTTTATTTTTTGATGCGCTGGTCATTATTCCCTTTGCTTATTTAAGGGCATTAGGCAAAACAATTAAATATACCGTAGTGAAGCTTACAAATGTTATTTTGAATTTAGGGTTTAATATTGTCTTGCTTTTATATTTAAAATCATGGGCTGAAACTTCACCATTTTGGCAAACATTCTACAAGCCAGATTTTGAAGTTCACTATATTTTTATTGCTAATGTTATTGCTAGTGGTGTTACCCTTTTACTTTTGATTTCTTTTTATTTTAAATTGAACTATTCTTTTAGTACTACTCTTTGGAAAAAAATGTTACGCTATGCTTTTCCTGTCCTTGTGGCAGGCGTTGCCTTTTCAATTAATGAAACTTTTGACCGTATTTTATTAGAACGTTTACTTCCAGAAAACTTATCCAAAGATGCTATAGGAACTTACTCAGCGTGCTACAAACTAGCGTTGTTTATGATGCTTTTTGCAACAGCTTATCGACTGGGTGTTGAGCCCTTCTTTTTCAACAACGCAAAAGATTTAGATGCCAAAACGAATTATGCTAAAATCTTAGAATTCTTCGTCATTTTTGGCGCTTTGATTTTATTATCTGTTGTTGTTTTTGTCGATGTTTTAAAATTGATTTTGATTCCAAACGAGGCCTATTGGGAAGCCATGACTATAGTTCCTATTTTGTTGCTAGCCTATTTATTTTTAGGTATTTATCACAATCTTTCGGTATGGTACAAAATTACTGACCGCACCAAATTTGGCGCATACATTTCTATTTTTGGAGCACTCATCACACTTTTGATTAATATCATATTTATACCAAAATTTGGATATATGGCCTCTGCAACAGCAACACTTTTTGCTTATGCAACTATGGCTGTGATTTCTTATACTTTGGGCAAAAAATACTACGCTATTCCTTATAATTTAAAAAAAATTGGACTTTATTTAGCGTTGTCTATTATGTTTTCGGGGCTTTCATTTTATGTTTTTAGAGGACACTATTTAATTGGTATTTTTTTAATTTTAATTTTGATAACCGTTATTTGGATCAAAGAAAAAAACTTTTTAAAACAACTTGTTAAATCTTAGTTATGAAGATTAATATTATCAATAAATCGTCACACGCTTTGCCAAGCTATGAAACCATTGCCTCTGCAGGCATGGACCTTCGCGCACATATTGCTGATGCTATAGTTTTAAAGCCTCTGGAACGAAAAATTATTCCAACAGGTCTTTATATGGAACTTCCTGTGGGGTATGAAGCACAAGTTCGCCCACGAAGTGGACTAGCGGCAAAACATGGTGTTTCTGTACTCAATAGCCCTGGAACTATTGATGCCGACTATAGAGGAGAAATAGGGGTCATTTTAGTTAACCTTTCGAATGATATTTTTACCATCAATAATGGGGATCGAGTGGCTCAAATGGTCATCGCCAAACATGAACGTGCCGAATGGAACGAGGTGCTAAATTTGTCGGAGACTAGCCGTGGAGAAGGCGGATTTGGAAGTACTGGGCGACAATGATAAACATGCGTTTTATATTGTTATTTTTTTTCGGTTTTTTTATGGGCCTAAATAGTACCGCTCAAATTGAAAATGACAGCCTTCCCAAGTCCATAACACCACCTTTAGAAATACAGTTTCAAAATTATTTTTACGAAGGTCTGAAACAAAAAGGGATAGACAATTACAACAAAGCCATTGACGCCTTTGTAAAATGTGCCGAATTGTTCCCAGAGCGTGCTGTTATTTTTTATGAATTAGGAGATCTTTATTTTAAAACAAAGTCCTACCAACGCTCTGAAAGCAATTTAAAAAGAGCTATTGATTTAGAGGCCAATAATTTTTGGTTTAAAGAAAAATTATATCATCTCTATGTACATCAAAACAATTATAATAAAGCCATAGAAACAGTAAAATCACTGTTATACAAAGACAAGGATTATGAAGAAGATTTAGTTAATTTATATGCTAGCGCAGGCCAATATGACGAAGCGATTGCACAAATAGAAATTTTGGACAAACGCTATGGATATCAAGAGAAACGCGATCAAACACGAATAGAAATATACAAACGAACACAAAACCAAAAAGGGCATATCAAGTTCTTAAAAAATCGTTTGAAGGAATCACCCGAAAATGAACAAAATTTTCTCAATCTTATTTTTACATTAAGCGAATACAACTTAAAAGAAGATGCATTTTCTACGGCTAAGTCATTTCTAAAAAATCATCCAAAATCTCATATTGCACACGTGGCCTTATATAAATTTTATATGGATGCCGAAGACTATAACAATGCGATTTCTTCAATGAAAATAGTTACATCAAGTAATGTTTTAGAGCCCTACTTGAAAGTAAAAGTGCTGAGTGATTTTATGCGTTTTGTTCAAAAAAATCCAGAGTACAAAGAAATATTATTAGAAGTTCAGCCAGCAGAATCTTTAGACACCTCTAGCCGTTCAAATTTGGAATGGGGTCAATATTTTTTAGAACAAAACAAGTTAGATAAAGCGTTAGAGTTCTACGAAAAAGTATTAGAGGAAACCCCAGAAAACTTAGCAGTAATCAAAACAGTTGCAAAACTTTATTTGAAGACAAAACAATACAATAAGGCTGTTGATTTTACCACAGATCAATTAGAGTTGTTTCCTACTCAATTGGAGTTATATTTAGTTTATGGCACCTCTCAAATGGCTTTAAAACAATGGAATCAGGCTTTAGAGATGCTCGAAATAGGGCTAGATTATATTTTTGAAGACAATGAGGTTGCAGTGCAGTATTACAATTTAATAGCTGAACTTTACAAAAATCAAAACAATATTAAAAAATCAAAGGCGTTTAGTGATAAAGCCAAATCAATGCAATTGAAATTATGAGAAATTTTTTATTCTATCTAACAATTTGTTTCATTTTTAGCTGCAAAAGTACTCAAACCTTAACGTCTTCATCATCGCTCAATCCAAAGCTTAAAGCAAAACAAATTATAAAAGCTCATAACAAGAAAAAGTCCGATTTTATAACCTTACAATCGCGACTAAAAATTGAACTTATTGAGGGTGATAAGTCACAAATTCACACTGTTACTTTGCGTATGGAACGCAATCGAACAATTTGGATTAATGCGTTTTTAAATATGGTTCGACTAAAAATCACTCCCGAAAAAGTACAAATGTATAATAAGCTAGATCGTACCTATTTTGAAGGAGACTTTACACTTATTAAAGACTTTTTGGGTGTGGAACTTAATTTTACGCATATCGAAAATTTACTTTTAGGACATACGATATTTACCTACAATGCATCGGATTTAAAAAAGGAACCTCATCCAAAATCTTATGCGCTTTCACCAAAGCAGAAAAATGCTTTATTTGAGGTCTTATATCTAATTAATCCAGGATATTTTAAGTTGGACGAACAGATGATCAGTCAACCAAATCAAAACAGAAAATTGAATGTATACTACCATACATTTCAAGACATTGAAGAAGATATATTTCCCGAGCAAATGACCATTAAAGTTGTTGAAAATCAAAAGGAAACTACCTTGAAAATGAATTTAAAATCCGTAAGTTTGAATCAGCCATTACGGTTTCCATTTAAAATACCGACAGGATACAAACCGATTGAACTCTAATGCCATATAAAACTCAATATCTTGCTTTTATTTTCTTTACACTATTGGTGTTTAGCCATTTTGGGGGTTACGCACAAAGCAAAAGGCAATTGCAGCTGGAAGAACGTCGCCGAGAGTTACAACAGGAAATTAGACAAATTACAAATTTGTTGTTTGCTGTAAAGCAAGAAAAAAAATCGGTGGTGAGTATTGTAGAAGATTTGAATTATAAAATTAGTGTTCGAAAAAATTTAATTCGTATTACAAATCAGCAAGCCAATTTATTGACTAGAGAAATCAATGCAAACCAAAATGAAATTTCTAAACGTCGTGATAAATTAAAAATTTTAAAAGATGATTATGCCAGTATGATTGTAAAATCTTACAAAAATAGAGCAAACCAAAACAAGCTTATGTTTTTGTTATCATCTTCTAATTTCCAACAAGCCTACAGACGCTTACAGTATATTAAACAGTATGCGGATTATCAAAAACAACAAGCAGAAGTCATAAAAGCAGAAACAGAGCAACTGCAACTATTGAATAAGGATTTACTGCGTCAAAAGAAGGAAAAACAAACTCTTGTAGCAGAAAACAAATCTGCGAAAGCGGTTTTGGACAAAGAGCTTCAAGACCAACAATCGCTTATAAAATCAATACAGAAAAATTTATCTCAATTTTCGGCACAAATAAAAGCTAAACAAAAAGAGTCGGATAAGTTAGATCGAGAAATCCAAAAGTTAATTCGAGAAGCTATTGCAGCCTCTAATAAAAAAGCAGGGAAGTCTGTAAAATCGGCTACTTTTTCTTTAACTCCAGAACAAAAAATTCTTGCAGCAAACTTTACATCCAACAAAGGGAAATTACCTTGGCCAGTGGCGAGTGGTGTAGTAAAATTACGTTTTGGAACCAATCCATCGCCAATTGACCCTACTATTAAAATTAAGAGTAATGGCGTGCGAATTGCAACCAATAAAGGCGAACAAGTCCGTGCTGTTTTTGAGGGAACCGTGCAAGGAATTATGACTCCAAAAAATGGGAATAATACTATTATGGTGCGTCATGGCAACTACATTACGGTGTACAAAAATCTTTCTAAATTTTATGTAAGTAAAGGCGATAAAGTCAGTACAAAACAAGTGATTGGAGAGGTAATTACAAGCAAGTCCACAGGGGAATCTATTTTAAGTTTTGGAATTTATAAAGACAGTTCAATTCAGAATCCCTCGCACTGGATTTATAAACTCTAGAGGGTTATTTTTTCTTAAAAAGTGCTTTAAGCTCACTCGCATCTTTGGCATCCATTTTCCCAGCCAAAACTAAGCTCAATTGACGACGTCTTAGCGCCCCATCAAAGCGTTTTTTTTCCTGTTCGCTCTCAGGAATAAGTTCTGGAATTTGTACAGGTTTACCATTTTCATCGACTGCAACGAATGTAAAAATGGCTTCATTGGCTTTGATTGGAGTATTAAAATTATTATCGGTGTACCACACGTCCAAATACACTTCCATTGAACTTTTAAATGCTCGTGAGACTTTAGCTTCAATGGTGACAATACTTCCAAGAGGAATGGCATGATTGAACGCCACATGATTTACAGAGGCGGTAACAACAATGCGTTCGGAGTGGCGCTGAGCTGTAATGCTTGCTGCACGATCCATACGCGCCAAAAGCTCACCTCCAAAAAGGGTGTGAATGGCATTGGTTTCGCTGGGTAAAACTAAATCTGTAACAGTAGTTTTTGAATCCGAGGGGTGTTTTGTGTTCATAAGACTTTAATCTATGACACAAATGTACGATTATTAGTTTTTATTTTTCAGAAACACAAGGATTGAAATAGAAATGCCTAATATGAGAACTCCTATACTTTTTAACAAAAAATCATTGAGATAAAAATAAACACATAAATAGATACTCGCTGAAAGTATTAGTACTGCCTTAATAATTTTAGGTTTCATCTTTTAGATTTAATGGGGAAAATCAACTGTAATAGTTTAAAAATAATTAAAAAATTAATCCTAAGCAAATAAAAGCCATTATGCTATTTCTAATGCACTGATAAACATTAGATTAATTGATGGTGTATAAAATGCTAAATAAATCTTATGGCAATGCCTTAATAAGTAGCCAAGCAGTAGCGTCTTGTGTGCGTTTAATATTGTAAAGCACACGCTGGGCTTCTTGTCGTGTTTGGTAGCTATCGTACACGACTTGATGTAACCCATAGCGATTTTGACCAATTTTTCGAGCCTTATAACCAAGGCGCTTTAGTTGACGTAGTTTACGATCGCAATTGGCTTCAATTCTAAAAGCACCCGCTACAATATGGAAGTTTCCATATGACTTATTTACATCCAAAGTAATGGCTGGTAAAGGAGTATTTACCACAAAAGTAGCTTCTTGTATTTTGCTATCTAAAGCAATATTGGCTTTTTCTTGTGCCAAAATATTTTGCTGTTCGATATGTTGCATATATGCATTAGAGCCAAAAAGTCCACCAAGCCCAAGCATGATAACAGCAACAGCAGCGTATTTATAAACAGACTGTGTTTTTCGTTTTTTAGGGGATAAAGCAATGGGTGCTTTGCTCTCAATATCTTCAACTACTCTTAGGTGTTTATCTCTAGAAATCTCTGGTGATACAAATTGTGTTAATCCAAAAGCTTCTGTCAAGTAATTTAGGTGGTTAGAAGGTTCAAAAAGGAGTTGCCCATCTTTTGTATTATGTAATTCACCAATATTATGGAGTTCTATAGTTTCATTTTTTTCCAAACGCTGTTTAAGAGTTGCCACTTGTTTAGCAATTTTTGCTAATGCGTTTTCATAAGATATTTGTTCAATTTCTGAAATATGATTTGCTAAAACACCGTCATTGGTTTGCAATTGAGCATTGAATGATAATCGTTTTGAGGGGGGATAAAATGAATTTTTGCTTTCTTGAATTTTAGCAGGAATTTTATGCGCCAAAAACGCTCCAAATTCTGGCACCACTACACAGTTGTAGCGGTATAGAAGATTGCTTATGTATTGGCTTAATTGCATAAATCAAATGTATAAATTTTTTTTGAATTTCCATAGAAGCCAAAAGAAGAAGTTTATCTAACAGTTTTTATATATTTACATACAAATTTTTCCCAAATGAATCCTACACAATTACATTATGCTTTGGCTTTGCAGGCCGTTCCAAATATTGGTGATATTACGGCTAAAAAACTTATTCAACATTGCGGAAGTCCAGAAGCAGTTTTTAAAGCATCAAAAAAAACACTACAGTCTATTGATGGAATTGGCACCGTAATTATCAATGCATTACAACATTCAAACACTTTAAAAATTGCAGAAAAAGAGCTTGAGTTTATACAAAAAAATGACATTCAAGCCTTTTATTTTGATGATGCAGATTATCCATATCGACTAAAACATTGTATTGATGGACCAATCGTTTTATTCCAAAAAGGGGACGTTGAATGGGATACATCGCCAGTAATTAGTATAGTAGGAACTCGAAAACTTACATCTTATGGGAAAAAGCAGTGTGAGGAGTTAGTGGACTCACTTTCTGTATTTAATCCAATTATAGCTTCGGGTTTTGCCTATGGTGCAGATATTACAGCTCACAAAGCGGCATTAAATCTTAATTTACAAACGGTTGGATGTATGGCACAAGGACTACAAAACACCTACCCGCCTTTGCATGAGAAATATCGCAGCGGCGTAGAAAAAAATGGAGGGTTTGTTACAGATTTTTGGAGTACTGCTGTGTTTGATCCTTCAAATTTTTTGAAGCGAAATAGACTTATCGCTGGCCTAAGTGAAGCGACCATTGTTATTGAATCTGGCGCAAAAGGAGGAAGCTTAGTCACCGCCAATTTTGCTTTTGGGTATAATCGCGAAGTTTTTTCTATTCCAGGGTGTATTGGCGATTCGCAAAGCGTTGGCTGTAATACTTTAATCAAAACTAAAAGCTCCCATTTGTTATCTACTCCAGCAGATGTGCCATATATTCTTAATTGGAATTTAGAAACAAAACCCAAACCCATACAAAAAGCACTATTTATAGACTTAGAATCAGATGAACAAATTGTATATGATTTTTTAAAAAAAGAAGGGAAAACACTCTTAGATTTAATTGCCTTGAATTGTGAAATACCAACTTCAAAAGCGGCCTATTTACTTTTAAATTTAGAACTTAAAGGAGTGGTGCGTCCTTTGCCTGGGAAAGAATTCGAATTGATTTAGTACCCTAACTTTTCACGAACACGATTCAAAACATCATTTGCAACTGCAGTTGCTTTTTTTGCGCCAACGGCTAACGCTTTTTCTACTTCTTTGGGCTGTGTCATATAGTAATTATAGCGATTGCGTTCTTCAGAAAAAGTCTTACAAATTAGATCAAATAACGCTTGTTTGGCGTGGCCATAACCATACCCTCCAGCTTTATAGTTTGATTTCATGATTTTCAACTCTTCTTCTGAAGCAAGTAGGGAATAAATTGCAAAACAGTTGCATGTTTTCCAATCTTTAGGGGCTTCTAATGGCGTGCTATCTGTTTGAATAGACATAATTTGTTTGCGCAAAGCTTTATCGTTTTGAAAAATATCAATAACATTATTTTTGCTTTTACTCATTTTTTGCCCATCAGTTCCAGGGATAAGCTTAGTTTGTTCTTGAATTTTGGCCTCAGGTAAAACAAAGGTTTCTCCCATTTTGGCATGAAATCTAGAAGCAACATCTCTGGTCATTTCAATGTGTTGCAATTGGTCTTTCCCAACAGGAATGATATTAGCGTCATACAATAAAATATCAGCAGCCATAAGCATAGGATAGGTAAACAACCCTCCATTGACATCTTCTAATCGACTGGCTTTATCTTTAAAGCTATGGGCTAATTCTAATCTAGAAAATGGGAAAAAACAACTAAGGTACCACGCAAGCTCTGTTGCTTGAGGCACATCGCTTTGTTTGTAAAAAACAGTTTTTTTGATATCCAATCCAAACGCAAGCCATGTTGCTGCAGTGGATAATGTATTTTGACGCAGAATTTCGGCGTTTTTAATTTGTGTTAATGAATGTAAATCGGCAATAAATAAAAAAGAATCATTTTTACTATCATTACTCATTTTGATAGCAGGCAAGATTGCTCCTAAAATATTTCCCAAATGTGGCGTTCCTGTACTTTGTACGCCTGTTAAAATTCTGGCCATGTGGCTTTTGTTTCTTTGATTTCTCTACAAAGGTACTTTTTTTGAGCAAAAGGCTCAATATTTTTAGTAGTTTTGATGTTGATGAAGCTGATACAATACCCACTTTGGATCTTCTATAGAATTTGGTTCTATGTTTTAGTAGGGATTACTATAATTATTTTATTTCCTTTATTGTTTGTTTCAATTTTAAAGTCCTCTTGGTATCCTTTCTTTTTCAAATTAGCGCGATTATGGGCAAAGTGTATTTTGATAGGAATGGGATTTTATTGGAGTATAAAATGGGCTCAAAAATTAGAAAAAGATCAGAGTTATATTTTTGTAGCGAACCATACTTCAATGACTGATATTATGTTGATGTTTGTCATTATAAAAGACCATCCATTTGTCTTTGTTGGGAAAAAAGAATTAGCACGAATTCCATTATTTGGTTTTTTCTACAAGCGCACCTGTATTTTGGTCGATCGCAGTAATGCCAAAAGTAGACAGGCTGTTTTCAGAAGTGCTCAAAAGCGCATAGAACGTGGGCTTAGTATTTGTATTTTTCCAGAAGGTGGAGTGCCAAAAGAATCTGTTACTTTAGATCGTTTTAAAATGGGAGCATTTCGTTTGGCTGTTGACCATAATTTACCATTGGTTCCAATTACTTTTTTTGATAACAAAAAACGATTGTCATATACTTTCTTTAGCGGAAGTCCAGGAAAAATGAGAGCCATTGGGCATTCATTTTTAAATCCTGATAATTATAAAAAAGATGCTGCAAAAAAAATGAGCAATGAGGTTTATAACCTATTGCTCAATTCTTTAGAAAGCAGTAAGACTAAATAATCAACTTATTCAGCACTTCCTTTTATTGCAGCTTTGATTTTTTCTTCTAGCTCATCCATTAAATCTGGATTGTCATTAATCATTTGCTTCACAGCATCACGACCTTGACCAAGTTTTGTGTCCTCATAACTAAACCAAGAACCACTTTTCTTTATGATATCAAATTCTACGGCAAGGTCCAATACTTCTCCAACTTTTGAAACACCTTCTCCGTACATGATATCAAATTCTGCAAGTTTGAATGGCGGTGCAACTTTATTTTTTACCACTTTTACTCGAGTTTTATTACCACGAACAGTTCCATCGCTATCCTTAATTTGTGTAGAACGTCTTATGTCTAATCGTACAGAGGCATAAAATTTTAGTGCATTTCCACCAGTTGTGGTTTCAGGATTTCCAAACATTACTCCAATTTTTTCACGTAACTGATTAATGAAAATCATTGTACAATTTGTTTTACTAATAGACCCTGTAAGTTTTCTAAGGGCTTGAGACATTAACCGCGCATGAAGCCCCATTTTTGAGTCGCCCATTTCTCCTTCAATTTCACTTTTTGGGGTAAGTGCTGCAACAGAATCAATCACAATCATGTCAATAGCACCAGAACGCACAAGGTTATCAGCAATTTCTAGAGCTTGTTCACCATTATCGGGCTGAGAGATGATGAGGTTGTCAATATCTACGCCTAGGTTTTGGGCATAAAAACGATCAAAAGCATGTTCAGCATCAATAAACGCGGCAATTCCGCCAGCTTTTTGAGTTTCAGCAATGGCATGAAGTGTAAGGGTCGTTTTACCCGATGATTCTGGACCATAAATTTCTATAACTCGACCTTTTGGATAACCCCCAACTCCTAAAGCAAGATCCAATCCAAGAGAGCCCGACGAGATGACGTCTACGTCAATAACTGGAGCATCACTCATTTTCATTACAGTGCCTTTACCATAGGCTTTATCTAATTTGTCAAGCGTTAATTTTAAGGCTTTAAGTTTTGCTTCTTTTTCGTTGCTCATTTTATAAATTTTTTAGGATTGATTTAGCCCTGCTAAAATACTATTTCTTTCTAAAATCTGTAACAATTAAAACCGCTTTTTGTACAATTTTAACGTTCATCGAGCTATTTTTTTTAATAATTATCTACTTCAAATAAGTTATGGGATGATTCTAAACAATAAAAAACATTACATTTGTAGTTCAAATATTCATTAACTTAACACGAGTATAGCATGCATCTGTACAACAACTTAAGCAATAATGAAAGAGCAGAACTCATCAAAAAAGCCGGCAAAGACCGTCTTACAATCTCTTTCTACAAGTATGCCAAAATAGGCAATCCTGAACTACTCAGAAACCATTTATTTTTATTCTGGAACGATATTGATGTTCTTGGGCGAATTTATGTTGCCCATGAAGGTATTAATGCACAATTGTCTGTACCAGCCGAAAATTTTGGTATTTTTAAAACGCATTTGGACACCATTTCATTTTTAGAAAATGTCCGCCTAAATATTGCCATTGAGCAAGACATGTATTCCTTTTTGAAACTCAAAGTAAAAGTGAGAGATAAAATTGTTGCAGATGGCTTAAATGATGATACTTTTGATGTTACAGATATTGGAACTCATGTCAATGCCGTCAAATTTAATGAACTCATAGAGGACGAAAATGCCGTTTTGGTTGATATGAGAAATCATTATGAAAGTGAAATAGGGCACTTCAAAAATGCAGTAACACCAGATGTTGATACATTTAGAGATTCTTTAGATTTTATTGAAGATCAACTTAAAGAACACAAAGAAAACAAAAAGCTAGTCATGTATTGTACGGGCGGAATTCGTTGTGAAAAAGCAAGTGCGTATTATAAGCACAAAGGCTTTAAAAATGTATACCAACTTGAGGGAGGAATTATAAATTATGCCCGACAAGTCAACGCCTTAGGAATAGAAAATAAATTTTTGGGCAAGAACTTTGTTTTTGACCAAAGACGTGCCGAGAAAATATCTGATGAAGTTATTGCACAGTGTCATCAATGCGGATCCCCTGCCGATATTCATGTCAATTGTGCCAATGAAGCTTGTCATTTACTTTTTATCCAATGCGATAGCTGTAAGGAAACTATGGAAAACTGCTGCTCCACACAATGTATGGAAATCAATCGTTTACCTTATGAAGAACAAAAAGCATTGCGCAAAGGTCAAGGGAATAGCAATGACATTTTTAAGAAAGGCAGAGCAGACCATTTACCGTACAAAAAAGACCTTAGAAACATTTTTAATACACTTAAAAAAAAGCCGAAAACTAATTCAGATGCATCTTTGTAAGTGCTGAATCTTTTTTAAGTTATTAAATAAGTTTATATTTACGTGTAAATTTAATTCAAACAATTGCCTGTGTTCTACACAAGCAAATTCAAGATAGAAGTATGGGGTGTGCAACTTGTGCAACAAATAAAAGTGGTCAGCCAAAAGGCTGCAAAAACAATGGGACTTGTGGCACAGATTCATGCAATAAATTGACTGTTTTTGATTGGTTGTCAAATATGAGCTTGCCCAATGATGCTGCTCCTTTCAATTGGGTGGAAGTGCGTTTTAAAAATGGCCGTAAGCACTATTATGAAAACACTGAAAACCTTACCCTAAGTATTGGAGATGTTGTAGCTACTCAAGCGGAATCGGGGCATGACATAGGAATGGTAACACTTACAGGTGAGCTTGTAAAAGTTCAGATGAAGCGCAAGAAAATCTCCGAAACTCCAGATAAAAATTTTAAAATTTATCGTAAAGCTTCTCAAAGAGATATTGACATATGGATTGAATCTAGAGACAAAGAAGAGGCCATGCAAGTCAAGGCGCGCCAATTTGCAATAGATTTGAGACTTGATATGAAAATCTCAGACATTGAATTTCAAGGTGATGGTAGTAAAGCCACTTTTTATTATACTGCCGATGGGCGTGTGGATTTTCGGGAACTCATCAAATTGTATGCAAGAGAATTTAGAATTCGTATTGAAATGAAACAAGTTGGATTGCGTCAAGAAGCTGCTCGACTCGGCGGCATTGGTTCTTGTGGTCGAGAATTATGCTGCTCTACATGGCTTACAGATTTTAGGTCTGTAAGTACGTCTGCGGCACGCTATCAGCAATTATCTTTAAATCCATTAAAATTAGCTGGCCAATGTGGAAAACTAAAATGCTGTTTGAATTATGAGTTAGATGCTTATTTGGATGCTCTAAAGTCTTTTCCAAAAACAAATATTAAACTCAAAACAGAAAAAGGCATTGCAGTATGTCAAAAAACAGATATATTTAAAGGAATAATGTGGTACGCTTACGAAGGCGAATGGATGAATTGGTTTAAGTTGACAACAGAACAATCCAATGCGATTATCGCATTGAACAAGTCTGGAGAAAAAGCAACGAGCTTAGAAGATTATGCGGCTGAACTTTCTGCCACAATAGATACTAAAATAGATTTTGAAAACGTTGTTGGACAAGATAGTTTAACACGTTTCGATAAGCCGAAAAAAAATAAAAGGCAAAGAAATAAAAAGCGCCATTTCAATCGAAAACCCCGAAATGAAAACAACCAAAGCAACAAAAAACCTAAAGTTAAAAAAAATGCAAACTAGATTTTGGTTTGGATTTTTAGTACTTTTTTTGATGACATCATGTCATCAAAATAGCGCATTTGATCGCTACACCTCAGTTGATAATATATGGGATAAAAATCAAATTATTTCTTATAATTTTGTAATTGGGGATACGCTAAAAAATCAAAATTTATTCATAAAAATAAGAACGTCTGAAGACTATAAATACAGTAATTTATTTCTTATTATTGATTTAGAATATCCAAATGGGAAAATTGAAAAAGACACTTTAGAATATACCATGGCTCTCCCAAATGGTGCTATGTTAGGTAGAGGGCTTATGTCGATAAAAGAACATAAACTTTGGTACAAAGGACATACAACACCTTTTGTATTTTCGGAAGCTGGAGAATACACCATAACAATAAACCATGCTATGCGTGCATTCGATGAAGTTTCGGGGATAAGCGCTCTAGAGGGCGTTTTGGATGTAGGGTTTTGTATAGAAGAATTGGAATAGTTAATAATTTATTATGACTAAGAAAAAAACATCAAGATTAGATTTTTCAAAACCAAAACGTTGGTTTTGGATGTTATTTTTAGGGGGAATTTTATTTATTCCATTCATTTTTCTTTTAGCTTCATTTGGCGTTTTTGGGTTTATGCCCGATCATACAGTGTTAGAGAATCCTCGAACAAATTTGGCCACTGAAGTCATTTCATCAGATGGCCAAACCTTAGGCAAGTTTTATTATGAAGACAACCGCACTCCCATAGGATTTGATGAACTTCCAAAACATTTGGTTGACGCCTTAATTGCTACAGAAGATATTCGTTATTTTGACCACGCAGGTATTGATGCAAGAGGGACATTAAGAGCGCTTTTTAAACTTGGAAAAGGTGGAGGAGCAAGTACCATTTCTCAGCAATTGGCGAAACAACTTTTTCATGGCGAAGGCTCTAGAAATACACTTGGCCGAATTACTCAAAAAATAAAAGAGTGGGTGATTGCTACACGCTTGGAAAAACAATACACTAAAGAAGAAATTATTGCCCAATATTTTAATATCTATGATTTTGGGAATAACGCCGATGGCATCCGAAGTGCAGCTCGTATTTATTTTGGAAAAGAACCTTCAGCTTTAGATCTAAAAGAATCGGCAATGTTAGTAGGGATGTTCAAAAACTCATCCTTGTACAACCCAAGACCAAAACGCAATCCGGTTGGGACAAAAAACCGTAGAAATGTGGTGCTCGCACAAATGGCCAAATATGATTTTATATCAGAACAAGTTAAAGATTCATTACAGCAAACCCCCTTGGATTTAAACTATACACCAGAGTCACACAGAGAGGGTATTGCAACATATTTCAGGGCTTATTTAAAAACATTTTTAAAAGAATGGGTAGATCAACCAGAAAACAGAAAACCCAATGGCGAAAACTATAATATTTATAAAGATGGTTTAAAAGTCTATACAACTCTTGATTCACGAATGCAATCTATTGCAGAAACAGCAGTTACAGACCACATGAAAGCACTTCAAGCAGAATTTTTTGTTCAAAATACCCCACGAAGAAATCGAACAGCACCATTTTTAGACCTAGAAAAAGAGGAGATAGACCAACTGTTAAAAATGGGAATGAAGCGATCGGAACGTTGGCGAAAAATGCGTTATGATTTAAAGAAGCCCGTAGAGGAAATTGTAGCGTCATTTAAAAAACCAACAAAAATGAAAATATTTTCTTGGACGGCAGAAAATAATGAAATTGATACCGTATTGACTCCAATGGATTCTATGCGTTATTATAAATCATTTTTAAGGTCGGGGATGATGTCTATGGAGCCTCAAACGGGTTTTGTAAAAGCTTGGGTTGGCGGTTTTAACTATAAACATTTTCAGTACGATATGGTAAAACAAGGCAAACGGCAGGTTGGTTCGACGTTTAAGCCATTTGTATATGCCGCCGCCATAGATCAACTGCATTTGTCGCCGTGTGACACTTTTCCAAAAGCACAAATTACAATTCCGGCCAATAAATTTGGAAATGTAAAACCATGGGCACCAAAAAACTCAAATAAAAATTACTCTGGATTTGAAACGCTAAAGTCTGCCTTAGCAAACTCAAGAAATACAATTACTGCTAGATTGATGAATGAGATTGGTCCACAACCTGTTATCAATTTAGCAAAAAACTTGGGGGTAGAACAAAATCTTCCTGCTGTTCCATCTATTGCTCTTGGAACACCAGATTTGAGCGTCTATGAAATGGTTGCAGCCTATTCAACTTTCGCTAATAAAGGGGTGTATACAAAGCCCGTAATAGTTACTCATATTGAAGACAAAAACGGCACATTATTGTATCAGTTTTCACCAGAAACCAAAGATGTTTTAAGTGAAGAAATTGCTTATGTGGTTGTCAATTTAATGGAAGGTGTAACCCAATTTGGCTCTGGACAACGTTTACGCCACAGCTCCGCCAAAAATCAAGCCGTATATAAAGAAATTATAACAGGCTACCCCTATGAGTTTGACAATCCCATTGCTGGAAAAACAGGAACAACACAAAACCATAGTGACGGTTGGTTTATGGGAATGGTTCCCAACTTGGTCACTGGCGTATGGGTGGGTGGTGAAGATCGGGCAACACATTTTAAAACAATTACCTATGGGCAAGGAGCTTCTATGGCACTTCCTATTTGGGCCAATTATATGAAAGGCTGTTATGAAAATGAAGATTTAGGAATTTCAAAAGAAGAATTTGAAAAACCAGAACAACTCACCATAATTACAGAATGTGAAAATCTTATATTAGATGAAGATGGTGATGTTTTAGAGCAACTAGAAACTACGCCGGATATTGACTTTTAGATTACAGCTAAATTTTTTGTAACTTATAATCTCAAAATAGTGTTATGATAAATAAACAAGTAGATAATGTACAAGCAGCCTTAAAGGGTGTTGAAAGTGGCATGACTTTACTATTGGGCGGGTTTGGATTGTGTGGTATTCCAGAAAATGCAATCTCCGAACTTGTTGCTATGAATGTCAAAAATTTAACATGTATTTCTAACAATGCTGGGGTTGATGATTTTGGACTTGGGCTTTTACTACAAAAGCATCAAATAAAAAAAATGGTGTCCTCCTATGTTGGGGAAAATGATGAATTTGAACGTCAAATGCTCTCAGGTGAATTAGATGTAGAGCTTATTCCTCAAGGGACTTTAGCCGAACGTTGTAGAGCTGCTCAAGCCGGATTTCCAGCAATATATACACCTGCAGGTTTTGGAACAGAGGTGGCAGAAGGAAAAGAAACCCGAGAGTTTGATGGAAAAATGTATGTTCTTGAACATGCGTTTAAGGCCGATTTTTCATTTGTTAAAGCATGGAAAGGAGATGCTGCTGGGAATTTAATTTTTAAAGGAACAGCAAGAAATTTTAATCCAAATATGTGTGGCGCTGCCAAAATTACTGTTGCTGAGGTCGAAGAATTAGTCCCCGTTGGAACTTTAGATCCCAATCAAATTCATATTCCTGGAATATTTGTTCAACGGATTTTTCAAGGAAAGGATTATGAAAAACGCATCGAACAAAGAACATTAACACCTAAACCATAATAGCGATCATTATGCTAGACAAAAACGGAATTGCAAAACGCATTGCAAAAGAAGTCAAAAACGGATATTATGTCAATCTAGGCATTGGTATTCCAACGCTTGTCGCCAATTTTGTTAGAGAAGATATAGAGGTCGAGTTTCAAAGCGAAAATGGAATTTTAGGTATGGGGCCTTTCCCATATGAGGGCGAGGAAGATGCCGATTTGATCAACGCAGGAAAACAAACAATAACGGCTTTGGATGGCGCAAGTTATTTTGACTCCGCCATGAGTTTTTCAATGATTCGTGGGCAACACGTCGATTTAACTATTTTAGGGGCTATGGAAGTCGCAGAAAATGGAGATATTGCCAATTGGAAAATTCCAGGACGCTTGGTCAAAGGCATGGGTGGTGCAATGGATTTAGTGGCTAGCGCAGAAAACATTATTGTAGCTATGATGCATACCAATAAGCGAGGTGAATCAAAACTTTTGAAACGCTGTAGGCTGCCATTAACTGGTGTTAATTGTGTCAAAAAAATAGTCACAAATTTAGCCGTTATTGAAGTTACAAATCAAGGGTTTAAGTTATTAGAACGTGCACCAGGAGTAACTGTGGAGGAAATTAAAGCAGCAACGGAAGGGGAGCTTATTGTTCAAGGGGATATCCCAGAAATGGTATTATAAACCTTTTGGAATTGCGTTGATGAGTCGTTTTGTATACGCATTTTTTGGTGCACTATAAATTTCATCCGCTTCACCATGTTCCACAATTTTTCCTTGATTCATAATCAACAATTTGTCTGCCATATATTTTACGACTGCTAAGTCGTGAGAAATAAAAATATAAGTAAATTTAAATTCCTCTTTCAAAGCATTTAAAAGGTTTAAAACTTGTGCTTGAACAGAGATATCAAGCGCAGAAACAGACTCGTCACACACAATTAGTTTTGGCTGTAAGGCAATAGTTCTTGCAATGCCAATACGTTGCCGTTGGCCACCCGAAAATTCATGAGGGTAACAATCAAAAGAAGATGCGTCTAAACCCACTTTTTCAAGAAGATCTTTTACTTTTTGTATTCGTTCTGTAGTATTGTTGTAGAGGTTATGTACTACCATTGGCTCTAAAATCGCTTCACCAACGGTTAATCTTGGATTGAGCGTTGCAAAAGGATCTTGAAAAATAATTTGAATTTCTTTTCTTAAAGCTCTTATGGATTTTGGGGACATTTTATTTAAATCTTTTCCTCTGTAAAATAGAGTTCCTGAAGTTGCTTTATCAAGTTGTAAGATAGCTTTCCCTAAAGTAGATTTTCCGCAGCCCGATTCGCCAACTAATCCTAGTGTTTCTCCTTCATAAAGTTTGAAACTAACAGTGGTAATGGCTTTAAAAGCGGTGTGTTTACTAAAAACACCAACCTTAGAGTAGTAGATTTTTTCTAAATCAATCACTTCTAAAAGTGGCGGATTCCGATAGAGTTCTTTGTGTTTTTCTCTACGGATTTTTTTTGAAACTTTTTCTAAGGTCATTGTTTTGGATAAAACATCTTCAACAGTTGGGAGCTTTTTCAAACGCACTTTAAGAGATGGTCGTGCAGCAATTAATGCTTTTGTGTACTCATTTTTTGGGGTTTTAAAAATTGATGTTGTTGTCCCTTGTTCCACAATTTCACCTTTGTACATGACCACTGTTCTGTGTGCAATTTCAGAAACTAATGCTAAATCGTGACTGATAAAAATAACACTCATTTGTGTTTCCTTTTGCAACTCTTGAATCAGTTCAATAATTTCATTTTGAACAGTTACATCTAAAGCGGTAGTTGGCTCATCTGCAATTAACACATCTGGTTTACAGGCCACGGCCATAGCAATCATAATACGTTGCTGTTGCCCTCCCGAAAGTTCGTGAGGGTATTTATTTATTGCATGTTCTGGGTTTGGAATTTTTACACTTTCAAACAACCTTATAACTTCTGCATTTGCATTTTTTGGTGCTACAAAATTGTGTTGTAAAAGCATCTCTTTTACCTGATCTCCACAACGCATTGAGGGGTTCAAAGCACTCATGGGTTCTTGAAAAATCATACTGATTTTATAGCCTCGAATACGTTCCATTTTTTTTGAAGGAATCGTGTTTAGGTCCATATCATCATAAACAATTTTCCCCTCAATATGTGGTGTTTTTAGAAGCCGCATAATGGACAATGCTGTGATGGATTTTCCACTTCCAGACTCTCCAACAATACCTAAAATCTCATTTTTGTAAACATCAAAACTTATGTTATGAAGGATGTGTTTTGTTATGCCATTCTTTTTAAAGGCAATGGATAAATTTTTTACACAAATTAATGGTTGATGTTTCATTGCTTAAATATAAGCAATTTCCTTATTGTCCAACAAAGCTTCACCTCGAAGTCTCAGTAAAATTTGCGCCACAGCCAAGGTGTCTTTTTCACAATAAGAAATAATGCGTTCGATGTCATTTTCGTCGTAAAACACACGATAAATTTCGCTGCCATCAATATCGTCTTTGGGCGAGGGGATACCCAACACGTTAGTCATTAATTTAAGGGAGGTGTAGTGTTTAAAATCCCCAAACTTCCACAATTCAAGAGTATCTAAATGCGGAACTTCCCACGGTTTTTTGCCAAAAAGATTAAGTTTTAAGGGAAGTTTTATGTTATGAATCAGCATCCTGCGTGCAATGTACGGAAAGTCAAATTCTTTGCCATTGTGTGCACAAAGCAAGTGTTTTGGGCGGTTAAAATGCGTTTCTAATAAGGATTTAAATTGCTTTAAAATATCGAATTCTTCTCCAGAAAAGGTTGTGATTCTAAATGCTCTAGCATCTTCGCCAGACGCAAAATACCCCACAGAAATACAGATAATTTTACCAAATTCAGCCCAGATTCCTGCACGAGGATAATAGTCTTCTGCACTAAATTCGTCTTTGCGTTGGTACTGCGATTTTTGGGCCCAAAGCGCTTGTTTTTCAGGGGTTACGTCTGAAAAATTTTGAACTTCAGGAACTGTTTCAATATCTAAAAAAAGAATGTTTTCAAGGTTGAGTTTGGAGAGCATCGTTTAACATTTTATAGGCTTCTTCAATATAGATTGAAATATCATCAGAAAAGATTTGGCTTGCAGCACCGGGTGATTTTTGATGCCCAAGACGTACAATAATAATATTATCTTCTGGCTCTACAATAACATATTGTCCAAGATGACCACGCATCATAAAAAAGGATTTTCCGTCGCGTTTTTGCATCCAAAACCCATAGCCGTATTGTGGGCTTTCGGCAAAGCGTGGGGTTAGAGATTTTGCAACAAAAGCGGAGTCCAAAAGTTGTTTGCCGTTCCATTTTCCATGGTCTTTGTAGAGTTTCCCAAAGCGGGCAAAATCTTTGGCATTACTGGCAATACAGCAATACGCCTTTACCAAATCGTGATCCTCGCTATCGACTTGCCATAAGGTGGGGTTTTCGCTGCCTAAGGGTTTCCAAAAACTTTCAGTAAGGTAATCATAAAGCTTTTTGCCTGTTGCTTTTTCAATAATCATGGCCAAGAGTTGCGTATCCCCACTGGCGTATTTATACACCTGACCGGGTTCATCGACCACTTTTAGACCTAGGATGACTTTTTCCAAATCATCATCAAAATACGCTCTTGTGGTAATCGACAAAGGCGAATAATATTTTTCATCCCAATTGGTTCCCGAAGCCATAGAGGACAAATCGCCAACGGTCATTTTTGCGGCGAGTCCTTCGCTAAATTCAGGAAAAAAATCACTTACGGGCTGATCCAAACTTTTTATATAGCCTTCTTCAATGGCTTTGCCCATAAGCCCAGACACATAACTTTTGGCCATTGAAAAAGAGTTGGTTTTTGAATCTTCATCAAAACCATCATAATAATTTTCAAACCAAACGCTGTCATTTTTTATGATGACATAAGCGATGGTGCCGTAAGCATCATTGTACTTTTTTAGGCGTTCTGTTTCAGAAACACTGTTATACTCTTTATGTATTGGCCAGGGCTGAGGGGTGCCATTTAGAATTTCAGCATTGTCAAATTCTTTATAATCCTCTAAAAACGCAGTGGTATAGCCTTTGGCATAAATGGTCCTTAGAGCTTTAAGCAGGTAGTCTGTATCCGTAATATAAAGGATGGCGATAAGACCAAGGATAGTAAGGATAATTCCTTTGAGTAACTTCATGATGTTTGTAATTTGGTTTAAAGATAATTAAAAAATATGCTTTAAAAGCTTTACCCCAGTAGCTTTACCACCTCTTTTGCAAAATAACTGGCAATAAGATCGGCACCAGCACGTTTAAACGCCATGGTGGTTTCTAGTACCGCTTGGTCGTGGTCCAACCATCCTTTTTCACTTGCGGCTTTAATCATGGCATATTCGCCACTCACTTGATAGGCCGCTACAGGGACGTCAAATTCATTTTTTACTTCTCTAATGATATCCAAATAGGCCAATCCAGGTTTGACCATCACAATATCGGCGCCTTCATCAATATCCATTTCGGTTTCGCGGAGGGCTTCAAAGCGGTTGGCATAGTCCATTTGGTAGGTTGTTTTGTCTTTTGGAATGTCGTCTTGTTCTGCTGGTGCAGAATCCAGCGCCTCTCTAAACGGGCCATAAAATGAGGAGGCGTATTTGGCACTATAACTCATAATGCCAGTGTCTATAAAGCCATCGTCTTCCAGCGCTTCTCTTATGCTTAAAATTCGCCTGTCCATCATGTCGCTAGGCGCAACAAAATTGGCGCCTGCTTCGGCATGAGACAAACTCATTTGTGCTAAAACATCAACGGTAGGGTCATTAACGATTTTTCCGTTTTCGAGGATCCCATCATGGCCATATATGGAATAGGGGTCCAAGGCCACATCGGTCATGACCAGTATATCCGGACAGGTGTTTTTGATGGTTTTAATGGCGCGTTGCATCAGTCCATTCGGGTTTAAAGCTTCTGTTCCACGGTTGTCTTTAAGTTTATCCTCAACTTTGACAAACAACAAAACGGCTTTAAGCCCCAAAGACCATAAAAGTTTTACCTCCGCTTGCAGCGTATCCAAACTAAAGCGGTAGTAATTGGGCATCGATGGAATTTCGTCTTTAATGCCTTTACCTTCAACAACAAAAAGAGGGACTAAAAACTCATTGGGTGTAATGCTGTTTTCACGCACTAAACTTCGAATGGATGCGTTGGCACGTAAACGTCTGTTTCTTCTTAATGGATACATAATTAATAGTTTTAAGCTTTAAGCTGAAAGCTTAAAGTGATTTTTTAATTTCTTATATTTTATAATTAACCATAACTTATAACTTATAACTTATAACTTATAGCTTTAAGCTTTAAGCCGAAGCCACCCATTCAACAGGGTTTTTTAACACTTCAATTAATTTTTCTTCTTCACTTCCTTTTTCAGGCTGATGGTCATATACCCACTCCACATGTGCGGGCAGACTCATCAAAATACTTTCAATTCTACCGTTTGTTTTTAGTCCAAACAAGGTGCCTTTGTCATGCACCAAATTAAATTCTACATAACGCCCTCGTCTGATTTCTTGCCAATCGCGTTGGGCATCAGTATAGGGTAGGTTTTTTCTTTTTTCAACAATAGGCGTATAAGCTTCCAAGAAACTATCGCCAACTTCAGTGACAAAATTGTACCATTGTTGCATATCCATAGTGTCATTGGCTTTACAATAATCAAAAAACAACCCGCCAATGCCTCGCCCTTCATTTCTGTGGCTGTTGTAAAAATACTCGTCGCAACGTTTTTTGTAGTCTTTATAAAAGTTTTTGTTGTGCTTATCACAAGCGGATTTACATACGCGATGAAAATGCTTGGCATCTTCTTCAAACAAATAATATGGGGTTAAATCTTGACCACCGCCAAACCACTGATCTACAATAGTTCCTTCTTTATCATACATTTCAAGATAGCGCCAATTGGCATGTACTGTGGGCACCATAGGACTTTTGGGGTGAATGACTAAACTCAAACCACAAGCAAAAAAATCAACATCCCCAACATTAAAATAGGCTTGCATGGCTGAGGGGAGTGGGCCATGGACTTTAGAAATATTAACACCCCCTTTTTCAAAAACGTTTCCGTTTTGAATCACTCGAGTACGGCCTCCGCCACCTTCTTTTCGTTGCCAAAGGTCTTCTTTAAATTTTGCTTTACCATCAAGATCTTCGAGTTTGGAAGTGATTTGGTCTTGCAAATGTTCAATGTAATTATAAAATTGATTTTTCATCAGAGGTAGATTTTCGGAGATTATGAATTATAGGATTTTACGGCATCAATAAATACTTTGGCATGATCCACAGGAATATTGGGCAATATACCGTGGCCAAGATTTACGATGTATTTATCTTTTCCAAAAGCATCTATCATTTGATGCACCATTATTTTGATTTTATCAGGTGGGGAAAGTAATCTTGAAGGGTCAAAATTCCCTTGAAGCGTGATATTTCCACCCGTTAAATATCTTGCATTTCTAGCCGAACATGTCCAATCGACACCTAAAGCAGAGGCGTTTGATTTTGCCATTTCCCCCAATGCAAACCAACAGCCTTTTCCAAAGGCAATCACAGGGGCATCGTCTTTTAGGGCTTCAATAATTTGGTTGATGTATGGCCAAGAAAATTCTTGATAGTCAGTAGGCGATAACATACCACCCCAAGAGTCAAAAACTTGCACCGCATTGACACCTGCCTTTACTTTTTCTTTTAAATAAGCAATGGTTGTGTCTGTAATTTTTTGCAGTAGCTGATGAGCAGCAACAGGATTTGAAAAACAAAATGCTTTTGCTTTATCAAAATTTTTACTGCCTTGACCTTGCACACAGTAACACAGAATGGTCCATGGTGATCCGGCAAAACCAATCAGTGGAATTTCATCATTAAGCAATTCTTTGGTGGCCTTTATGGCTTTGTACACATAATCCAATTCGGTTTTTACGTCTGGCACAACGACCTTGTCTACATCGTTTTGTGTACGAATAGGATTAGGCAAATAAGGCCCAAAATTTGGTTTCATTTCAACCTTAATATTCATGGCTTGTGGAATGACGAGGATGTCACAAAACAAAATCGCAGCATCCATTCCAAAACGGCGAATGGGTTGTACGGTAATTTCACTGGCGAGTTCTGGAGTTCGGCATCGTGTAAAAAAATCATATTTTTCTCGAATGGCCATAAATTCTGGCAAATAACGTCCGGCTTGGCGCATCATCCAAACAGGAGGACGTTGCACGGATTCCCCCTTTAATGCACGTAAAAATAAATCGTTTTTAATCATTGTTTTTTGTCTTTAGCAATGTAGTGTTCATTGACCATCTCGATAACGCTTTCTATGGTTGGTATTTTTGCAATGCGTACATCTTCAAAGTGTTTTGCGGCTTCTTTGGCTGTGGTTTCGCCAATGCAATAGGCCACACAATTGGGGGTGTTGTTTTTCAAAAAACTCTGCACAGTTGACGGGCTATACAACATCACACCTTCTACAGACTCAGGGAGTTTTGGTGCTTCGAGTTTTGTGCTATAGGCCACTATTTCATGTACTGTAATATTGTTTTTTGTTAAAATTGTTGGGAGGTCGTCCATTCTAATATCACTACAGAAATAGGAAACTTCCGTTCCGTCTAAGAACTCAATTAAATGTTCTGCAAGTAGTTTTGCATTTTTAGCGCTATGCTTAACAGGGCCAATTTTTTGTTCAATAAGTTTTTTGGTGCGCCGTCCCACACAATAGATGGTTTTAAAATTTAAGTCTTCTGCAGCACAATTATTCAAAAGCGCTTCAACGCCATTTTTACTCGTGATGATGACGTTTTCATGAGGTCTTTTCAGCAGCGAAGTTTTAATTCTGTTGGGCGTAGTTTTTATAAAATCAGAACTTTCAACCTTAACGGCATCTGCAAACAAATCTTTTTGTCCTGCGCTTAATGTTTTTGATGAAAAGACATTAGTTTTTTGTGGTTTTAAGCTGTTTTTACTCACCAAGTTTTTACCACCTCGTTCAACAATAAATTCCACACATTCATCTACTAGCGATGTGTGTTTTCCAAGCGGCGCACTACGTTTTGCTTCTACTTTTTTGGTACCGTCTTCACTTAAAATAATGCCATGAAAATGCACTTCTTCATCTTTTATAAAAGCCAATGCGCCAATGGGAGCACTACAGCCGCCTTCTAATTTATTTAGGAAAGCACGCTCTATATGGGTGCAAATTTCAGTTTCTTCATGATTTAATGCGGAACAAATTTCAAAAGTTTCTTGCTCTGATTCTAAACAGGCGATCATGATGGCCCCTTGTGCTGGTGCAGGAACCATCCATTCAAGATTTACAGCATTTGGTGGCGTTAGACCAATTCTTCCCAACCCTGCTGCTGCAAAAATAGCACCATTCCAGTTGCTGTTGTCTTCTAGTTTTTTTAGTCTTGTATTGACGTTTCCTCTGAGTCCAACAATGGTATGTGTAGGATAGCGATTAAGCCATTGTGCTTTTCTTCTGAGACTTCCTGTTGCAATAATTGCATTTTTTTGTGCTAAAAACTCTTCATTATTTTTAAAAACAAGGGTGTCTCTAACATTCCCACGTTTTAAAACCGCTGATTGTATAATGCCTTTTGGAAGTAATGTAGGCACATCTTTAAGGGAGTGCACGGCAATATCAATTTCTTCATTGAGCAGAGCAATATCAAGCGTACGGGTAAAAACTCCTGTAATTCCAAGCTCATAAATAGGTTGATTTAATACTAAATCTCCAGTTGATTTTACGGGAACAATTTCTGTTTTATGCCCCAAATGTTCTAATTGCTGTTGAACAGTTTTTGCTTGCCAAAGCGCAAGTTGACTATCTCTTGTTCCTATGCGAATGGTCTTGGGCATATTTTATTTATCTAATTGAAAAATTTTTTGAATCAGCTCTAAACTAGTGTCAATAGAATTGTTTTCTTCTTTAAGGTGGTGTGCAAAATGATTAGTAATTTTTTGAACAATCTGAGCGCTCAATAGGTCTGCTTGAGGTTTGTTGAAATTTTTAAGCTTTTTGCGTTGCGTTTCAATTTCAGCTTCAGCAAAAACATTTAATTTTTCTTTAAGTGCTTTAATAGTAGGGGCAAATTTTCTGTGCTCTAACCATTCTAAAAATTCACTTTTAATGTCTTCAATTATCGCTTCTGCTACAGGAATAAATTCTTTTCTTTTTTCCAGAGTTTCATCTGTAATATTGGATAATTCATCTAAGTGTGTTAGGGAAACATTTGGTAGGCTTCTCACATTTTCATCAACATTTTTTGGTATTGATAAATCAAGAATCAAAAGTTCTTTTTTGTTTTGAATAATTTGTTTGTCAATAGTAGGATGTTGTGCGCTAGTGGCTACAATTAAAATATCAGCTTTTTCAATTTCTTCTTGAAGTTGACTGTAGTCTTTAACTAAAACTTTAAATTTCCCTGCAATTATTTCTGCACGTTCTCTAGTTCTATTGATTAGGGTAATGTGATCGTTTTTAGTGTGTTTGATGAGATTTTCACAAGTATTTCTTCCTATTTTTCCTGTCCCAAAAAGAAGAATATTTTTAGAATTTACATCTTGGAGAGAATTTAGAATGTATTGTACTGAAGCAAAGGACACAGAAGTCGCTCCTGTAGAAAGCTTAGTTTCTGTTTTGATGCGTTTACTCGCTTGAATAACTGAATTTATAAGTCGTTCTAAATAGGCATCGAGTAAGTTGTATTTTTTTGAAACACGAGCACTAGATTTCAATTGACTAATGATTTCAAAGTCGCCAAGAATTTGACTGTCTAAACCTGCCCCAACGCGAAACATATGCTCAACTGCAGCATTATCTTTTAGCGTGTAAGCTACAGAGTTAAAAATTTCAACTGTACCAGACGTATTTTCGCATAGCAGATCAATTAATTCTGAAGGATGTTGTACAAAGCCATAAACTTCGGTACGATTACAAGTTGAAGTTGCCACAATGCTTTCAATTCCTTTTGCTTTTGCTTGATCGAGTAGCGCGGCTTTTTTAGTAGGGCTCAAACTAAAATCTCCACGTAATTTAGCATCAGCTTTTTTATAGCTGATACCAATAACATAAAAAGAAGTTTTTTTGTCGCCTCTGTGTTGCTCCATTTATTTGGGATAATACTTGCGGTTGGGTGCAAAAATAGTATGTATGTTAACTAAAAAATAACGCTAGAGGAACTTTATTTGTCGTTTAGGGTTTAGTCCCCAATAATTTCTTATTTTTGCAACTTAAATAAAATTATCAGGTTTAAATTCAATACTATTCCAATTTTTATTTATAATGAATCTAAATAATAAAAATTCAAAAATTTTAAGAGAAGTGGATAAAAATGTCGCTACAGGGACTTTTTTGGAAACTTCTATCGAATCAGGGTTTTTGGTAATTACTTATCAAAATGAATTTGATGCTCCAAAGGTTTTAGAAAAAGCAATTGACAATTCATTTTTACAGTTTCATTTTTGTCTTAAAGGAATCACTCAATTTTGTTTCAACAATAATACATATAGTCTTGATATTCCTGAAGAAAATTCTCTATTGTTGTATAATCCTCAAAGAGATTTACCCATATATATGATTGCTCAACCAAATACTTGGGTGGTTTCTGTTTTGATATCCATCAAAAAATTCCATGCGTTATTTTCTCATGAAGCAAATTATATTACTTTTTTGAACGATGATAATAAGCTAAAAAAATATTATAAAGATGGCTACATTTCGCCGTCAATGGCAATTGTTCTCAATCAAATTATCAATTATAATTTGAATTCAAATCTTCGTGAATTGTATTGCAAGGCAAAAGTTTATGAGTTGCTAAGTTTGTATTTCAATAGAGGAGAAGAAGCCGATGTAGAACAATGTCCTTTCTTGGCCGATGAATCGAATGTTATAAAAATAAAACAAGCTAAAGATATCATCATTCAGCGAATGGCCGAACCTCCAACTTTGACAGAATTAGCCGCCGAAATAGATATTAGTTTGAAAAAACTGAAAGAAGGGTTCAAACAAATTTATGGCACTACAGTTTATGGCTTTTTGTTTGATTATAAAATGGAAGTTGCTAGAAAATTATTAGAATCAGGAGCCAATAATGTTAATGAAGTTGGGCTAAAAGTTGGTTACAGCACAGCAAGCCATTTTATTGCTGCTTTTAAAAAACAATATGGAACAACTCCAAAAAAATATATCCAATCCTTAAATTAATCAATAACTAAAAATGAAAGGTGTTTTATTAGTCAATTTAGGTTCTCCAGATAGTCCTAACCCAAAAGATGTTAAGAAGTATCTGGGAGAATTTCTTATGGATGAACGTGTCATCGATGTTCCGAAGTGGGCACGAACATTATTGGTCAAAGGTATTATTTTGAAAACCCGCCCAAAGGCATCAGCAAAAGCATACAAAAAAATTTGGTGGGAAGAAGGCTCGCCACTAATTGTTCTTTCAGAACGATTAAAAGAAAAATTACAAAACGAAATTGATTTACCTATTGCTTTGGCGATGCGTTATGGAAGCATGTCTATTAAAAAAGGACTTCAAGAGTTACATGACAAAGGGATTACAGAGGTTTTTATGATTCCTTTATATCCTCAATTTGCGATGGCTACTACCGAAACTATTTTGGTTTTAGCAGATGAAATACAAAAGGAATTTTTTCCAAAAATGACAATTGAAAGTTTGCCTCCTTTTTACAATAATCCAGATTACATCAAAGTTCTTTCGGAGTCCATGAAGTCATATTTGAAAGGAAAAGATTATGAGCATTTGCTTTTTTCTTATCATGGTATCCCAGAACGTCACATTCGAAAAAGTGATATCACCAAATCGCATTGTAAAATTGACAAATCATGTTGTAGTACTCCTTCAGAGGCTCATGCCTATTGCTACAAGCATCAATGTGTTGAGGTCACAAGATTGGTTGGTGAATATCTCGAACTTGAGCCAGGAACTTTTTCTACATCATTTCAATCGCGTTTAGGATTTGATCCTTGGTTGCGACCATATACTGATCGTACCATAGAACGTTTGGGTAAAGATGGTATAAAAAATATGGCTATTGCAACCCCTGCATTTGTGAGTGATTGTTTAGAAACTTTAGAAGAAATTGCTATGGAAGGTGAGGAGATTTTTCATGAAGCTGGTGGAGATAACTTTACTACAATTCCATGTTTAAATGACAATTCTGAGTGGGTTTTGTTGCTTGCGAAATGGATAATGGAGTGGAACGAAAAAGCACTAATATCTAGCTAAATGGCCAAACCAATAGTTTCAGATTTTGGAACAGAACCCATAGGAAAATTACTTGTTCGGCAAGCAGTTCCTGCGGCTATTGGGATTTTAGTGATGTCTCTCAACATTCTTATTGATACAATTTTTGTAGGGCATTGGATTGGTTCTCAAGCCATTGCGGCGATTAATGTTGTTTTGCCTGTTTCTTTTTTTATTGCAGCACTTGGGATGTCCATTGGGGTTGGAGGCTCATCAATTATTTCTAGAGCATTGGGCTCAAAATCAAAATCTAAAGCACTAATAACTTTTGGTAATCAGATTACGCTTACGCTTACTCTAACGCTTACGTTTATTGCTTTTGGCCTATTTTATATTGATGAAATTATCCCGATTTTTGGAGGGAAAGGCACTATTTACGAGCCGTCCAAAATCTATTATAGAATCGTTTTGTATGGTGTTCCTCTTTTGGCACTTTGCATGATGGGAAACACTGTTATTCGTGCAGAAGGAAAGCCAAAATTTGCGATGTATGCGATGATGATTCCATCAGTTTCAAATTTAATTTTAGATGTTATACTCATTAAATTTTTAGATTTAGGGATGACAGGAGCCGCTTGGGCAACAACCTTTTCTTATGCATTTTGCTTTGCGTTTGTTTTTTGGTTTTTTATTTCAAAACACTCTGAAATGAAAATCAATTGGAGTCATTTGGGATTAAAGAAAAAGATTGTTTCTGAAATTAGTAGTTTGGGTTCGGTCACGCTTACTCGTCAAGCTGTTGTTAGTGTTACATATCTATTAATGAATAATATTTTATTTGAATTTGGAGGGGAAACATCGGTAACGGCCTATGCCATTGTTTCTAGAATGCTGATGTTTGCTTTGTTTCCAATTTTTGGTATTACCCAAGGTTTTATTCCTATTGCAGGGTTTAATTATGGTGCAAAAAATTACAATCGTGTAAAGCAAACTATAGGAATAGCGATTCGATATTCTATTATTTTGGCAACATTAATATTTGTTCTTCTTTTTGGCTTTCCAGAACTAATTACTAGGGCATTTACAACAGATATTTCTGTAATTGAGAAAACACCAAGTGCGATGCGATGGGTTTTTGCTGCAACGCCAATTATTGCAATTCAATTGATTGGAGCAGCGTATTTTCAAGCAGTAGGAAAAGCAACTCCAGCATTATTGCTCACACTGTCTCGACAAGCATTTTTCTTTATTCCTCTAATTTTTATATTACCTTTATGGTATGGAGAGTTGGGCGTTTGGATGGCGTTTCCAGCCTCAGATGTGCTTTCAACATTAGTAACAGCTTATTTTTTACAGAAAGAAATCAAAAATAATTTAAAAGAAGCCTAATGGAATATTACAACTATATTAAATCACTTCATTTAATTTTTGTCATTACATGGTTTGCAGGATTATTTTATATCCCCCGTTTATTTATTTATCATATTGAGGCCAATAGCAAACCTTCTCCAGAAAAAGAAATTCTTTCGGAACAATTGAAGTTGATGACAAAACGATTATGGTATATCATTACATGGCCATCGGCGATTTTGGCTACAATTTTTGCATTATGGCTTTTGCATATTGCCCCCTATTGGCTTGAACAATCCTGGATGCATGCAAAACTTGCCTTTGTTGTTTTTCTTTTTGCATACCACTTCAAAACACATATGATGTTTAAAACACTTCAGCGCAATGAAATTAATTATTCTTCAAATTTTATGCGAATATGGAATGAAGGCGCAACATTAATTTTATTTGCTATTGTATTTTTAGTTATTCTAAAAAACACTTTAAATATGGTTTATGGTCTTTTGGGGCTTATTGGGCTAGGCGTTATTTTGATGCTTGGAATTCGTCTTTACAAGAAGACCAGAAAAAACTAAGATCTCGACTCCTACATTTTCATTATATTTATAAAAAAAGAAATTCACTATGACAAAACGCAATCTGTCATTAAGTTCTAGAATATTTTTCTATATGATTCTTTTGGTTGTATTGGCCTCAATTTTGATTGCAGCAGTTACGGTGTATCAATATAACGAGCAATCTCAAGACTATCACCGCAAGCGTTTAGAACGAAAAGAAGCACAACTAATTTCGAGTATAAATTATGTTCTTAAAGAATCAAGTTGGGAAATTAAAACAGAAAATTTACCACTAATTTTCAAAGACAAAATTTATGAAATAGCCAACATTCATAATGTTACTTTTAATCTGTATGATTTAAAAGGGCATCTGCTAAAATCCTCCATGGCAAGACTAAAAAATGACCCCATTCCAGACCAATTACCCAATTATATTTTAGATACTTTAAGTCATATTACTTCTAAACGATTTGTAGAAAAAAATAAATTATTAGATGGCAACTATAGGTCATCCTATTTGATTTTTAACAATCCAACTTCAAAGCCTCTAGGAATTTTAAATGTTCCATATTTTGATGACGATTCTTTAAACTCAGGAGAATTAAAAGAGTTTTTTATCCGTCTTGGTTATGCCTACATTATAATGATGCTAGTAGCTATAGCTTTTTCCTATTTTATTTCAAAATTAATCACCAAATCTATTAAAACAATTAGTGATAAAATGTATGCAACCCGCTTCGAAAAGCAAAATAAAAAAATTGCTTTGGAAGGCGCAACAACAGAAATCAAATCACTTGTAGAATCCTATAACAATATGATTGATGCCTTGGAAGAAAGTGCCCAAAAATTGGCTTCTAGTGAACGCGAGCAAGCATGGCGAGAGATGGCAAAACAAGTTGCTCATGAGGTCAAAAATCCATTAACCCCCATGCGTTTAAGTGTTCAAAGTTTTCAGCGAATGTTTGACCCAAAAGATCCTGAAATTCATAAAAAAGTAGACGAGTACAGCAAAACACTTATTCAACAAATTGATACAATGAGTAAAATTGCAGAGGCCTTTTCTAATTTTGCAAAAATGCCAGCACAGAATTTAGAACAACTAGATATTGTTGAAGTTGTTGAACGCGCATTGGAAATTTTTCCATCTGAAAACATCAAGTTTTCGGCCACTAGTTCTCAAATTATTGTCACAGCTGATAAAGACCAGATCAATAGAATCGTTAATAATTTGGTTAAAAATGCAATTCAGTCTGTTCCTGAAAATAAAATTCCAAACATTGAAGTTGAATTATCTGAAAACGACGAGCATGTTTGTATAAAAGTAAAAGATAATGGTAGCGGAATTGATGACACAATAAGTCAAAAGATTTTTGAGCCAAAGTTTACCACTAAAACGAGTGGAATGGGCTTAGGATTACCTATGATAAAAAATATAATTGAAACCTACAATGGTAGTATAAGTTATGACACAACTAAAGGAGAAGGAACTGTATTTGTAGTCTCTTTTCCAATAAAATAATAATAACATCATGCGATTTAATACTCTTTTAGTACACCTAGAAAATGATATTTCAATCATTACAATTGATCGTCCAAAGAAGCTCAATGCACTTAACAAGGAAACAATTTCTGAACTTCATCACGCCATAAAAGAAGCTGATGTAAGCAAAAATGTAAGAGCTATTATACTTACAGGGAACGGTGAAAAAGCATTTGTAGCTGGTGCAGATATTAGTGAATTTGCAGATTTTGACGTTCAGCAAGCGGCTCAACTTTCTAGAGAAGGTCAAATGCTATTATTTGATTTTATAGAACACTTATCGACACCCGTTATTGCTGCGGTAAATGGATTTGCATTAGGAGGTGGCTTGGAGCTCGCTATGGCTGCGCATTTTAGAGTAGCCAGCGACAATGCTCGTATGGGGCTTCCCGAAGTAAGTTTAGGGGTCATACCAGGCTATGGCGGGACGCAACGATTGACTCAATTAATAGGCAAAGGTCGCGCACTTGAAATGATTATGACGGCCCAAATGATAGACGCTTCAAAAGCCGAACAATGGGGTTTAGTTAATGCAGTAACTTCTCAAGAAGAGCTTCTACCATATTGTATTTCATTGTCTGAAAAGATGAAGCGCAATGGCCCATTGGCAATTTCTGCAGCAATCAAGTCAGTTAACGCAAATTTTGATAAAAGCATCAATGGTTATGATGTAGAAATCTCTGAGTTTGCAAAGTGTTTTGGAACCAAAGATTTTAAAGAGGGAACAACGGCTTTTTTAGATAAGCGAAAGGCAAATTTTTCAGGCGAATAGCATTTACAAAAACAAAAAAACCTTATAACATTTGTTATAGGGTTAATATATTGTTTGAGTTTAAAACTTAATCAGCCAACACAATAATTTTATTGGCATTCATCTCAATCATTCCAGAGTTGATAGCAAGCCAAAACCCTTTATCCTTTTGCTCAAATTTTGAAGCGTTTTCTTTATCAATACTAATGTTACCACTTATTTTTACAAACCCTTCTTTCAAAATAGAAACAATAGGTGCGTGATTGTTCAGCATTTCAAAATCCCCATTTACTCCTGGAACAGAAACGCTATCAACTTCGCCTTTAAAAAGAGTGGTTTCTGGTGATACAATTTCTAAATACATATCTGTAAAACTTAAGATTCAGCTAACATTTTTTCTCCTGCCTCAATAGCCTCCTCAATGGTTCCTTTAAGGTTGAAAGCGGCTTCTGGTAAGTGATCCAAATCACCATCCATAATCATATTGAAGCCTTTGATGGTTTCTTTGATATCGACTAATACCCCAGGGATACCAGTAAATTGCTCTGCAACATGGAATGGTTGAGATAAGAAACGTTGTACACGACGAGCACGCCCAACAGCAAGTTTATCTTCTTCCGAAAGTTCTTCCATCCCAAGAATTGCAATAATATCTTGTAGTTCTTTGTAGCGCTGTAATAGCTCTTTTACACGTTGTGCACAATCGTAATGTTCTGCACCAAGAATATCTGCAGTCAAAATTCTAGAGGTTGAATCTAGAGGATCCACGGCTGGATAGATACCAAGTTCTGCAATTTTACGTGACAATACCGTTGTGGCGTCCAAATGCGCAAAGGTCGTTGCTGGTGCTGGATCCGTAAGGTCATCTGCAGGGACATATACCGCTTGAACAGATGTAATAGATCCTTTCTTTGTTGATGTAATACGTTCTTGCATTGCTCCCATTTCAGTAGCTAATGTTGGTTGATATCCTACCGCTGATGGCATACGTCCAAGTAGTGCTGATACTTCAGAACCAGCTTGTGTAAATCGGAAAATATTGTCAACGAAGAATAATACATCTTTTCCTTGACCATCGCCTGCACCATCACGGAAATATTCTGCAATTGTCAATCCAGAAAGTGCTACTCGCGCACGTGCACCAGGAGGTTCGTTCATTTGCCCAAAAACAAAAGTGGCTTTGGATTCTTTCATAGCCGCCTTATCTACTTTCTTAAGATCCCATCCACCGTCTTCCATAGAGTGCATAAAATCTTCTCCATATTTTATAATTCCTGACTCCAACATTTCACGAAGTAAATCATTTCCTTCACGAGTACGTTCTCCAACACCTGCAAATACTGAAAGTCCACCATGACCTTTAGCAATATTATTAATTAACTCCTGAATCAATACGGTTTTTCCTACACCTGCACCACCAAATAGTCCAATTTTACCACCTTTGGCATAAGGCTCAATAAGATCAATCACTTTAATTCCTGTAAAAAGAACCTCAGTTGATGTTGAAAGATCTTCAAATTTTGGCGCTTCTCTGTGAATTGGCAATCCATCTTTTCCAGCTTTTGGTAAGTTTCCTAAACCGTCAATAGCATCACCAATGACATTGAATAGACGACCATAAACATCATCACCAATGGGTACTTGAATAGGTGCACCTGTAGCGTTAACTTCTGTTCCACGACTTAATCCATCTGATGAATCCATAGCGATGGTACGTACAGAATTTTCACCAATGTGAGATTGAACTTCGAGAACAAGCGTTGAACCATCTGGGCGATTGATTTCTAGAGAATCATAAATTTTTGGGAGTTCTGCTCCAGAATCAAATTCTACATCAATAACTGGGCCTACAATTTGAGAAACTTTACCTGTAACTTTTGACATTACTTCTATGCGTTTTATTTTTAGCTAAAATTATGTTTGAAAAACTGTTAGTTTTTGCGCTGCAAAGATAGATAATATAATTAAAAAACCCAGAGCAAATGCCTGGGTTTTTTTTAATTGATTTGTTATTGTTTTTTATTGCAATAGTGGAGAATAATTTGTTGGGTAATCTCCCGCCTTGGCAAGACTTGCTGAAGCTACAAAATTTGACCCATAATACATATCAATAGCTTCTAAAAACGAATTGGCCATATAGGCATACCCTCTTGCAGTAAGGTGAACCCCATCTAAACTTACGAGACCACCAGTAACCAAGTTGGTGTTTAGTAAGTAATCATCAAAGTGAATTCCTGTGCTTGAAGCCTCTGCAAGAATGGCTTGCAAATCAACATAAGCAATTCCGAAAGTATTTGCTGCAGCTTCAACACTAGCATTCATTGCATCGGTTGCTGCAATGATTTCTGCAATTTCAGTTTCAGTCACTACCCATTTGTCTGCTAATGGAACCGCAACTCCATTTACAGTTGCAGGATTCCCAGGGATTGCTTCTGTACCAATAAATGTTGCACTCGTAAGTACTAATAAATCATTTTCTGTTGCTTGACGATATTTAGGTAAAGCAGCAAATGCAGGGTTTATAGCACCTAAATCAGTTAAGTTTTCATCAATTATTACAACAGCATTTTGGCCTTCACTAAATGAAATTGTTCTTTGGGCGGCTTCTTCCGCAGTAAAAGCACCTTCAAAAGGTGTGCCCGCCAATGCCGCTAAAACAGATTGTAAACCACCATTGTAAGCTGCATAGCCTTGGTTTAAGGCCGCTGCAGTTGCAGCATCAAGTGGGACTGGGTTGTGAGGTACCGTTGTAAAGTATGGCAAATCTGTAACGTGAGGCGTTCCAGAAACTACACCTTTAGCACCATTAGCAGTTAATGCAGTTAAAGCACCGTTTAAAGCGGCCTCAAATGTTGAAAGCGGCGTAATAGCATCTGCCATTTGATCTGCTCCACCCGTTGCATACCCTAAAACATCGTTTCCACCAAATAATGAAAGTGTAAAGAAGCTAGGATTTTGAGAAGCTGCAAGTTCTATAATTGATGCGTTTGGCGTGGAACCTGTTAAACGTATAGCGTATGGATTGGCCAATCCAGCTGCCAAATTTGCAATGTTTCCATAACCAGGCGCTACAAAATGAAAGCTTCTTGCACCTGGCACACCAAGGTTATTAAATGGTCCTGTTGGAGGATTTAACAAGTCTGTTTGAACAGTTACTGGGCCAACTACAGATTCCAGTGGTGCTGGGCCAGAACCATTAAAAACAAGTCTTGGGCCTACAATTCGTGTTCCACCAAGGGCTAAACCACCATAATTGTCATCCATAGTTGGCTGTTTGAATTCTCCACCACCAACTTTAGCAAATTCCATGGACATGATATTTGGCCAAGAATTATTTTGACTGGCTAAAAATACAGACCCATCAGAAACGCCTGCTGAAAATGAAGGTCCTACTGCAATATAGTTTGAAAAATCTAACCCTGTTCCTTCAATTGAGAGTTCTGGTAGAGCTTCAGGTGTTGATACACCGTTATCTTCTAAAACATCTTCGACTTCATTACAGGAATATAATCCAATAAGAAGAAATGAGAAAAATAAATATTTTAAGTTTTTCATTGTATTAATTTTATAAGTTATTAATTGTCCATCCTACATAGTACATCGACCCAATAAATCCTGTACCAAAAGCAGTAAAGTATTCATCACCTAAAAGGTTTGTTGCTCCTGCTTTGAATGTAGATTTAAAGCTAGGTACTTTTAAACTCACTTGAGCATCTAGCACATGATATTCTGGTACGATACCATTTCCAAACGTTGCTTCCCAGAAATAGTTGTCGCTGTAGCGGTAGGCTATGTTGAAGCCAAAATTTTCAAATACTTCTGTATTTCCAAAAGATGCTTTAAACTTATGCTCTGGCGTATTAAAGTTTGTTGTAAAATCAGGATAGGTATCACGATCAAAATCTAATTTTGCATAAGTATAACTACCACTTAAATCATAATTTCCAAAAACTTTAGTTGAAACTCCTAAAGATGCTCCATATGATTTAACTGGCGCTTGAGAGTTTGTGTAAGCGCTGTAAGCTTGAAAATCTCCGTTAGCAATTGCTGCTACAGATAAAGCATTATCTCCTACAGTACCGTATAATGGCGCTACAACAACTTCTTGAGAAATAAAGTCTTCATAGGTATTATGGTAGGCGCTGAAATCTACAATTAACTTTCCAAACTTACCTCGATATCCCACTTCAATTGAAGTCACTTGCTCAGGTTTTACAACATCTGGATTAGCAACATCAAGTACGGCGGGGTTTCCAGTAGCTGCTAGAGCGTTTACAGAAGATAAAGTATATGAGTTATTATATGCTGCTGCTCCAGTTTGAGTTACAGTACCAGGAACTCCAAGCGCTTGACCAGAAGCAGAAACTGTATAATCTCTACTCCAGCGATCAAGATTTGATGGTGCAGAACCTACAAGGATTGCACGTCCAGCATCTAAACCAATAAATAAATCTTGAGTGGTTGGATTTCTAAATCCAGTTTGTATAGATGCTCTTATATTATGATCTTTATTAACAGTTAAACCAGCAGAAAAGCGTGGCGAGAAGAAACCATCAAAAAATTCAGATTTATCATAGCGTACAGACCCCGTTAGTTTTAATTCTGTACTTGAAGAAAGGTCTAATTCTTTTTGAACTTGTGTATACACCCCATATTCTGAATAATTAATTTCTCCGTCATAATCGGTGTAAATTGTGCCTGAAGAATTTAAGCTATATTGTCTAGCAGATCCTCCCACTTGAATGTCAGCAACATCAATAAGATGACTAAAGTTATAGTTAAAATCTCCATGATAATACTTAGATTCATCTTGGAATTTAGATCCTGTAGTCAAATCAGGGTCGTTTACACTTCTATTAAAAGCAGCTTCATATTCAGCAGTTCCAGGCATATACATTCCTGTATCAGCAACAGCTCTTGCGGCGGCATGCGCTTGGTCGTTTGTGGCGCCTCCTAAGGTTTGTAGGACATATGTACCTGCATACTCTCCAAACCATGTTGAGTCACCTTTCCATGCTCTGTTGATGTTTATTCCAGTAAACACCATATCATAGGAATCTCCTGCGGAATCAGACACAACATAGCCACGTAAGAAGAAGTTGTCGTTGCGCACTTCTAATTTATGTTGTTGCTGAAAGAAGTTTTTAATGTTATAGCGGTTGGTACCTTGATAGATGGTGTTCCCAGTTCCAACTTTTCCTACGTATGAAATTTCAAAATCGTTTTCAAATGGACGGTAGTATAATCCCCAATCCGCTTTGATACTTTCTGCATTATAGTTGGTTAGGTATCTTTCATTATATCCAGTTCTACTTACGTTTGTATCTGGAAGTAGTGCACTAGCACCACCTGGTAAAATTCCTAGGTTCTCAAGAGCAACACCAACTTGTTTGATGTTTGTAGACACCTCATCACCATAGACGTTTATACCATTGTAGTTAGGGTTAGTTGCCCGATTTCCACCAATCATATCACTATCGACTTCACTAGTAGCGGCCCAATCTGTCCCTTTTAAGTAGCCAAAGTTAACTTTACCCGCAAATTTATCATTGAATTTGTGCGCCATTCTAATACCAAGGTCTGTGTAGGCATTGTCGCCAGCAGCTTCTTGAGAAGTCATACCACGTTTTAGATTGACACTTATACCTTCGTGATCAAAAGGATTTTTACTGCGCATAAATAAAATACCATTAAAGGCATTTGCGCCATAAAGCGCTGAAGAGGCACCAGGTAATAATTCTACACTTTGAACATCTGTTTCAATCATACCAACTAAGTTTCCAATAGGGAAGTTGAGTGCTGGCGTAGAGTTGTCCATACCATCAACTAATTGCATAAAACGCGTGTTTGCAAATGTGGCAAACCCTCTTGTATTGATGGATTGGAAGGTCAAACTGTTAGTGTTTACATCAACACCTTTTAAGTTTTCAAGTCCACCATAGAAGTCAGCTGATGCTGTATTTTTAATTTCTTTAATCCCAAAACGCTCTACGGTTACTGGAGATTCAAAAATTCGCTCTGGAGTTCTAGATGCAGAAATAACAACCTCGTCCAATACACTTCCTTCTTTTAAAGCAACGGTAATGTCTTGGTTATTTTTTGTAATTTCTTGTGTTGAAGTTTCAAAACCGACACTACTTACTTGAACCGTAAAAGGTGGGTTTTGACTCACTGTAAGTGTAAATTTTCCATCAAAATCCGAAATGGCTCCAGATGATGTGCCAACAGCAATAACATTTGCTCCAGGCAGAGGCAATCCACTTTCGTCATTGACAGTTCCTGTTACGGTAGTCTGAGCAAAAGATAGCACACTAAACAGTAAGGTAAAAATTTTAAAAAATGTTTTCATTTGTAATAATTTTTGGTTTGCTGTGTTTTTGTTTATTTAATAATTAATAAATATAGACAATAAATTTAACATTTTCTCATTTTTAAGTATAAATAAATGCCAGGAATAGCGTCAGTTGTTACTATTGTACACAATTTTTTGCGATTTAGTGATTTGATAATGAGCTCCTTGGCGTAGTTTTTTGACTATTCTACGGTAACAGATTTCGCCAAATTTCTTGGCTGGTCAACGTTTTTATGTAACAAAACTGCTATGTGATAAGACAGAAGTTGCAATGGAATAGTTGTTAGAAGTGGCGATAAGAGTTCCGAAGTTTCAGGAATTTCAATAACATGGTCGGCTATGGCTTTTACTTCTGTATCGCCTTTGGTCACAATGCCTATTATTTTCCCTTTTCTTGATTTTATTTCTTGTATGTTACTTACAATTTTTTCGTAATGGCCATATTTTGTAGCAATCACTACGATTGGCATATTTTCATCGATGAGTGCAATCGGGCCATGTTTCATTTCTGCAGCAGGATAACCTTCGGCATGGATGTATGAGATTTCTTTAAGTTTAAGAGCACCTTCTAAAGCCACTGGAAAATTAAATCCTCTTCCCAAGTATAGAAAGTTTGATACATCTTTATAAATATCCGCAATGTGTTTACTTAATGCATCAGATTTTAAAACCTCTTCAACTTTTTCTGGGATCATTTCGAGTTCTATCAAATAGCGTTTGAAATCTGAGTTTGATATTGATCCTTTTGCTTTTGCAAGTCTTAAGGCAATTAGCGAAAGCAGCGTAATTTGAGTGGTGAATGCTTTGGTAGATGCAACGCCAATTTCTGGGCCTGCATGGGTATATGCTCCTGCATCAGTTTCTCTTGAAATTGAGGATCCTACCACATTACAAATTCCAAAAACAAATGCGCCTTTCTCTTTTGCCAATTTTATGGCTGCGAGGGTGTCTGCTGTTTCTCCAGATTGAGAAATAGCAATAACAACATCTTTGTTAGAAATCACAGGGTTTCTGTATCGGAATTCTGAAGCATATTCAACTTCAACAGGGATACGTGCCAAATCTTCAAAAACATATTCTGCGACCAATCCTGCATGCCAAGAAGTTCCACAGGCAACAATCGTTATTTTTTGAGCATTAAGGAATTTTTCTAAATTATCCTCAACACCAGCCATTTTGATGATCCCTTTATTGACATTCAATCGCCCTCTGTAGGTGTCTTTTATGGCACTGGGTTGTTCAAAAATTTCTTTAAGCATAAAATGCTCATATCCCCCCTTTTCTATTTGTTCAATATTAAGCTTAAGGGTCTGAACATATGGATCAACAAGTTTGTCATCCTTTACTTTTCGAATTTTAGTGTCTTTATGTATACGAATAACAGCCATTTCTTCGTCTTTCAAATAAATAGCATTGTTTGTGTATTCAATAAAAGGTGAGGCGTCACTGGCAATAAAAAATTCCCCATCACCTACGCCAACAGCTAGCGGACTCCCTAGCCGTGCAGCTACAATTTCGTTTGGTTTTTTAACATCAAAAACAGCAATAGCATAGGCGCCAACAACTTGATTTAGAGCTATTTGAACTGCTTTTCCAAGTTTGTAATTTCCATTTTTTTGAACATCTTCAATGAGATTGACTAAGACTTCAGTATCTGTATCCGATTGAAATGTATACCCTCTGTTGGACAGCTCTTTTTTTATAGACGCATAATTTTCAATAATTCCATTGTGTATAATAACGAGATCCCCAGAATTTGAATAATGTGGGTGTGAGTTGATATCATTTGGCACACCATGTGTTGCCCAGCGTGTGTGTCCAATACCAATATTCCCAACAGTATTGTTTTCAGAATTTATTTTATCTTGAAGGTCACTTACTTTCCCTTTAGTTTTTGTCACGTTGATGTCTTTTCCATCAAAAAGTGCTATTCCTGCACTATCATACCCTCTATACTCTAGGCGTTGAAGTCCTTTTATGATAATGGAGTGTGCATCTCTGTGACCAATATATCCTACAATTCCACACATGTATTTTAGTTGGTTGGTTCGGTATAATACACCTTAAGTTTTACTTTTTTATGTTCATTACTGGAATTACTCCCATGCATAACAACACTCTTTGGAGAAAGAATATTCCCAGAGGGGATGCCCTTAACATCTTGATCATATTGTTGAAGTTCTTTCATATCTGCAGCTCCTACATTGGAAGACACCAGAAGACCAAGTTTTACATTCGTAGAATCGTTAGTTATAATGTTATTAAGGTGGCCCGTAAGACGAACTTTATATTTTTTATGCTCTGTTCCTTGATCGTCCGTTTCTATACTAACAGGAACAAGGTGTGTGTATTTTGAATCAGATGTTGCTGTGTTAACAGAATTATCTAGGTAATAATCTACAAGAGGAACATTATTGTTCAAGTCATATACAAAAATACGATTTGGATGATCTGCATCGGTACCTGTGATTGATTCGTCAATGTAAAATTCTAAATAAGCTTCGTTGATTAATCTCTTTATTGTGGTCTCCTCACCATCATTTTCTCTAAAGTCTGTAATAAAATCATCAAAATCATTCCCCGCTTCATCTTCTGAAAAAAGTTCTACAATAGCCATTGAACCTTCGCCACCTTTCAGATACAAGTGTTCATCGCCATCTTGTTCATTGGCGTTTGCAATAGATTGAAGTATACTAGCATCAAAGTTATTTTCATAAATACTAATGCGGTTGCCGTTAAATCCCATATCATAGGTGCTGTTTCTGGTTGTTACTCCACCATCAGCTCCAGTGTTATCGTATTTATAATGTAATTTTAAATGTGCATTGCTAGATGCAAAATCTAACTGAATTAAGTTGCCATTATTTGGATCTATGGCTTCAACTTTGAAGTATAACCCTCGAAAGTGATTGTAAAAATTATTACTATTTGATAGCTCATCGCTATCTTCCTTTTCAAAAAATAATTCTTCCCAAAAATTGGCAGGCAATGAAGCTATTTCATCTAATCTTATACGAAGACTTGGGGTTAATGTTGCTGAAGTCTCCATTTCTCCCTCATCATTTTCTTCTGTGAGAACAATTTCTTCATTACTTGGAAAGAAACTAGACGTAGTAAATAGCAGTTCCCCTTCTAAGTCTGAAGTGTTGAGCTGTTCAGTACTAGAAAGACTACCATCTGAAAAATAGCGCTGACTTTCGTCTAAGTCGCTGTTGGGGTCAAAATCGCGTAGCAGAAAATTATTCTTATAAACGGATAGCTTTATGGGGTGCTCTCCATAAAGCGAATCAATAGTATAAACGTCATCTATTTTCTTAACAGCATATGGAATTGTTAAAACGACAGAATCTAAAACAGGATTGTCGCCAAAGCTTACATTATAATTTTTTGGTGTTAGTTGCGCCAGAAAATGAACAGCCGTTGATCCAAATAAAGGGTCATTATAATATCCTAAAAAGTTTTTTGGAAGACTATTAGATTGAAATGGCGTAATACGTTTGTTATAAGTTTTTGCAGGATAAGTTTGGTAATTAATTTCGATATTTGGGGCGCCAACAATTCCAGATCCTAACTCAGAAAATTCTTTTTCACAAGCAAAGAAAAAAGATGACACCAAGCCTATTATAAATAATTTTGACAAATTATGCTTCATTTGTTTCATAAAATATTGGGGCTAATTTAAAATTTCAGTAGTATAAAAATCGGTATATGCTTCTGCAAACTCTTCGGGGTACTGGTAGTCCAAAACAGGTTTATCGATATCATTTATATATGTTTCCAACTCCTTTGGAAGTTCTTTTGATCCTTTAATCAGTCCGTCTGAAAAATCAATAGCCGTTTTAATTAGGTTGACATAATTTGGAGGGTTTAAATTCTGAAGATGATTGTCTTCAATTTCATCAAACTTAACCTTGTTAATTAATTCATTGTTTAACTCTTCATCAAAGCTTTGCCCATATACAGAGGTTACAATTTTGCTGTCATTAAAAAGCGGTTCGTCTTTGTAATATTCTTTTAAATACAGTGGTAATAATGATGCCATCCATCCATGGACATGTATGATATCTGGCGCCCAATTGAGCTTTTTAACCGTTTCAATAACACCTTTTGCGAAGAAAATGGCGCGTTCATCATTGTCCTCAAATAATTTTCCATCTTCGTCTGTAAACGTGGCTTTTCTTTTAAAATAATCTTCATTATCGATAAAGTAAACCTGAATTCTTTCTTTTGGAATAGATGCAACTTTGATAATTAGTGGCATATCTAAGTCATTGACAACCAAATTAATTCCCGATAAACGAATGACTTCGTGAAGTTGATGGCGTCGTTCATTGATGTTTCCATAGCGTGGCATGAATATTCGTATTTGCCCCCCTTGTTTATTAACCATTCTTGGAGCTTCAAAGGACATAGAAGAAATCTCTGTTTCAGGTAAATAGGGAATTACTTCTGATGATACGTACAATATTCTCTTATCTTTCATAAATTCATCTTCTTAGTGTTATCAACAAAAATCATGCAAAAGTACAAAATTTTATGCAGATTAACGCTAATAGCTTAAGTTTGCAGGCCGTTAATTTTCAAATGATGAAAGTTTTTGCAAGAAAACACGCGCTAAATACTTTATTGGCGCAAAAAAAAGAAGAGAGTTTTCAGCTTGGTTTGGTGCCTACTATGGGTGCTTTGCATCAAGGGCATTTGTCATTAATTCAAAGTGCATTGAAAGACAATGATTGTGTTGTGGTTAGTATTTTTGTCAACCCTACTCAATTTAATAATGCTTCCGATTTGAATCATTACCCAAGAACTTTAGAGGCAGATATAAAAAAACTCAAAACATTATCATCGCCAAATATTATGGTTTATGCACCTGAAGCAGAAGATATTTACGGTACTACTATTTCAAAACAATCTTTTAATTTTGATGGTTTAGAACATCAAATGGAAGGAAAATTTAGACCAGGACATTTTGATGGTGTGGGTACGGTTGTCCAACGCTTATTTGAAATTGTTCAGCCAAATAATGCATATTTTGGCGAGAAAGATTTTCAGCAGTTGGCTATCATCAGAAAATTGGTAGAGCTTACAAAATTTCCTGTAAAAATAGTGGGCTGTCCAATTTCAAGAGAAAAAAACGGCCTGGCAATGAGTTCAAGAAATGTGCGTTTAACAGATATAGAACAGACTCATGCGGCCAAAATTTTTAGCGTTTTAAAAACAACTAAAGAAAAATTTGGCACAGAAGATGCCACTAAAATTAAAGAATGGGTGGATCAACAATTTGAAAACGACCCTATTTTAACATTAGAATATTTTGAAATTTCAAATGAATTGACACTTGAGCCAATAGATGAAAAACAAGACAAAATGAATTATCGTGCCTTTATAGCAGTCTATGTTCGAGAGGTTCGATTGATTGATAATATCGCATTAAATTAATTACCTTTGCAGCATGCAAATACACGTTGTTAAATCAAAAATTCACCGCGTCAAAGTTACCGGCGCTGTTTTAAATTATATTGGAAGTATCACCATCGATGAAGATTTGATGGATGCTGCTAATATTGTTCAAGGTGAAAAAATCCAAGTTGTTAATAATAACAACGGCGAACGCCTAGAAACCTATGTTATTCCAGGCCCAAGAAAATCTGGTGAAATTACACTTAATGGAGCTGCCGCTCACAAAGTAAATATTGGAGATGTTTTGATTTTAATCACTTATGCAATGATGAGTCAAGAAGAAGCCAAAACATTCAAACCCTCTTTGGTTTTTCCTGATGAAGCTACAAACCTTTTGAAATAATTCTATTGAATACACCCGTTAAATCCATCCTAAAAATTGCATTACCACTTTTACTAGGAGGGATTTTGGTATGGTATTCATTACAAAAAATACCCATTGAAACACTTATAGTATATTTCAAAAATGCCAATTATTTATGGATTGGTTTAGGTGTTTTTCTGGGGATTTTAAGTCACATATCTCGTGCCTATCGCTGGAAATTTATGATAGAGCCTATGGGATATACTTTGGGTTTCCCCAATAGTCTAATGGCCGTGTTTTCAGCCTATCTCATCAACTATACAGTACCACGGGCGGGCGAAGTTTCTCGGGCTACAATTCTTGCAAATTATGAAGGAGTTCCTTTTGAAAAAGGTTTTGGAACTATTGTTGCCGAACGTGTTGCAGATGCTCTTGTAATGTTTTTGATTGTGATTATAACTTTTTTTCTAGAATTTGACTTTATATACAATTTTCTGTTCGCTGGCATAAACTTTAAAAATCAATGGTTATTTTTAATATTTATTATCGCAATCCTTTTTGGACTATATTTAATATTTAAAAAAGGAGAACATCCACTTATACTTAAATTAAAAGCCTTTTTTCTAGGATTTCTGGAGGGGGTTCTAAGCATTTTTAAAATGAAAAAGAAATGGGCATTTATTGCTCATACACTTTTTATTTGGGGAATGTATGTAATGATGTTTTATGTGACCACATTTTCTCTTGATGCAATTTCAAACCTCCCATTTTCGGCAGTTCTAATAGGCTTTATTGCAGCAGGGTTTAGTATTGCTCTTACAAACGGAGGTATAGGAGCCTATCCACTAGCTATTTATGCTGCATTTTCAATTTTTGATATTGCCGAAGGTCCTAGTCTTGCTTTTGGTTGGATCATGTGGACTTCACAAACTGTAATGCTTGTTGTTTTAGGGGGTGTATCTCTAATTTTATTGCCTTTTTATAATAAATTCAACTCAAAGCATTAAGCAAAACAAACTTTGGTTTAACTTCTTTTTTTTAACCGATTTCATTAACTTGGCACTTCAAATTAATGCTAATATAATGAGACGATTAATCTTTTTTGCAATGTTTTGTACAACATCTCTTTTTGCACAAACTCAATACGAATACATCGAATCAGATCAGCTAGGGTCTCGAGAACTAAAAATACAATTGCCTAGGAACTATGAAGAAAACGCTGAAAAGTTTTACCCATTAATATTAGTATTAGATGGTGATTTTCTTTTTGAAATTGTAGCGGGGAATGTGGATTATACCTCCTATTGGGACGACATGCCAGAAGCGTTGGTCGTAGGGGTTAATCAAGATGGAACAAGGTCCGATGATTTGTTTGTTTCTGACGCTACTTTTTTCCCTACCCAAGGCGGTGCAAAATTTTATGAATTTTTAGGTGCAGAGCTAGTGCCATTTTTAGAAGAAAATTACAGAGTAGGAGATTTTAAAGTTGCAGTTGGACATGGTGAATCAGCAAATTTTATTAATTTCTTTAGCTTTCGAAAAGTACCACTATTTCAGGCCTATATCGCTTTAAGTCCAAGCATGTCGCCATACATGGATACCAATCTTAAAGAGCGATTAACAGATTTAAAATCTCCACTTTTTTATTATATGTCAACAGCCAGTGAAGATTTTAGAGAAGAACGCAAAAAAATTTCTGAGCTAAACACCAAATTAGAAACCATAACATCTGACAATTTATTTTATGAGTTTGATAATTTTGAAGGGCTAGATCACTATGGACTAGTCAACACTTCTATACCAAACGCCCTACAACACATTTTTTTAATATATCAACCAATTTCACGTTCTGAATACAAAAATTATATTCTAACGTTGGAAACATCTCCAGTAGATTATTTAATCGAAAAATATGAAAAAATAAAAACTCTTTTTGGTATTGAAAAGCTAATTCTTCTCAATGATTTTCGAGCTATAGCTACGGCTATTACTAAAAATGAACGGTTTGAATATTTTAAGGATTTAGGAAAATTGGCCCGCGAATCTTATCCAGAATCCCTCTTAAACAATTATTACATGGGGCGCTTCTACGAAGCGACTGGGAATCCAAAAAAAGCCATGAAAACCTATCGTGAAGCCTATATTTATCAAGAAATTGATGGTATTACAAAAGACGAATTATTGGAGAGAGCCGATCGAATACAAGCAGAATTTGGGTACTAATGGCAAAGTTAAAAACAACATTTTTTTGTCAAAATTGTGGCGCTCAATATGCGAAATGGCAGGGCCTATGTACATCCTGTAAATCGTGGAATACAATTGTTGAGGAAGTTGTACAAAAACCAAACAAAAGCAACTGGAAATCTTCGACTTCTCTTTTAAAGGAACGCGTGTCAAAACCATTAAAAATTTCTGAAATTGATACGAGTAAAACACCAAGATTAAACACCACAGACAATGAACTCAATAGAGTTTTAGGTGGTGGAATTGTTCCTGGATCGTTGATACTACTTGGAGGAGAGCCAGGCATTGGGAAAAGCACACTTATGCTTCAATTATCATTAAAATTGCCCTACAAGACTTTATATGTTTCTGGGGAAGAAAGCCAAAAACAAATCAAACTCCGCGCAGAGCGTATTCATCCAAATGGCGAGCAATGCTATATTTTAACCGAAACCAAAACCCAGCACATTTTCAAGCAAATTGAAAGTCTAGAACCAGATATTTTAGTCATAGATTCTATTCAAACACTACAAAGCGATTTTATAGAAGCTTCGGCCGGTAGCGTTTCTCAAATAAAACAATGCACTTCTGAATTGATGAAATTTGCTAAAGAAACAGCCACACCAGTTATTCTCATTGGGCATATTACAAAAGATGGAAGTATTGCTGGCCCAAAAATTTTAGAGCATATGGTGGATACTGTTTTACAGTTTGAAGGCGATAGAAATCATGTCTTTAGAATATTGCGGGCCCACAAAAACCGCTTTGGATCTACACACGAATTAGGAATTTATGAAATGCAAGGGAGTGGGCTTAAGGAAGTTCAAAACCCCTCGGAGATTTTAATTTCTAAGAAAGACAGTACACTTTCTGGCAATGCTATTGCAGTTACATTAGAAGGGATGCGCCCACTGTTAGTTGAGGTGCAAGCTTTGGTGAGTTCTGCAGTTTATGGAACGCCTCAACGAAGTGCAACAGGATTTAATGCCAAACGCCTTAATATGTTGTTGGCAGTATTGGAAAAACGAGCAGGGTTTCGACTTGGCGCAAAAGATGTTTTTCTAAACATTACTGGAGGTATAACTGTTGATGATCCTGCTATAGATTTGGCCGTTGTTGCTGCAATTTTATCCTCAAATAATGATGATGCGATAACAGAAAATTTTTGTTTTGCAGCAGAAGTAGGCTTATCCGGTGAAATACGCCCTGTACAACGTGTTGACCAGCGTATTATGGAGGCCGAAAAACTTGGGTTTGAGACCATTTTTATTGCAAAGCACAATAAGTTTAGTCTAAAATCGACTAAAATTCAAATTCAATTGTTGTCAAAAATAGAAGATTTGTTGAATTTTATTTAGGAATGCTAAAGAACTAAAAAAAGCCCTGAAAATTTAAGGGCTTTTTTAATTTAACAATACTCGTTATAAGCATTGATTAGATTTTCTGCAATCAGTTCTGCTGGGCGTCCTTCAATATGGTGGCGCTCAAGCATGTGTACCAATTCGCCGTCCTTAAATAATGCCATACATGGCGAGCTTGGAGGGAAAGGAATCATATGTTCACGGGCTTTATCTACAGCTTCTTTATCAACGCCAGCAAAAACGGTTACTGTTTGTGTTGGTCGTTTTTCGTTTTGTAAACTTTGTATAGCCCCTGGGCGTGCATTAGCAGCAGCACATCCACAAACAGAATTGACAACAACAAGTGTTGTCCCTGGTTTTGCCAAAGCATTATCAACGGCTTCAGCGCTATATAATTCTTCAAATCCTACTTGCGTAAGGTGTTCACGCATGGGTTTTACTAACTCAGCTGGATACATAAATTTATTTTTAATAATTAAAGCACAAAGATACATAAATGCATTTCAAGTTGTATGGCTTCAAACAAGATATAAATGTTAAATTCAATTTAAAAAAACAAACTTATTTGCGTAGGTTTGAATGTTGAATTTTTAATTTAATTTATGAGTTTTGCAAAATGGATTGGAGCTTCTGTAGGGTGGTCTTTTGGTGGCCCCATAGGGGCAATTATTGGATTAGCTTTGGGAAGTTTAATAGATGGTTCGTCTTCAAAAACAAAGAGATATACTAGATCAAAAGCACCAACACAATCTGGAGATTTTGAAGTAAGTTTACTCATTTTGTCTTCATTAGTGATCAAAGCGGATGGCAAACAAGACCAACGAGAATTGGATTTTGTACGTCATCAATTTGTACAAATGTATGGTAAGGATCGGGCTAACCATGCCTTTAGATTATTTAAAGAAATAAACAAACAGTCCAATATTTCGCTACGTCAAGTTTGTTTACAAATTCAGCAAATGATGGATCATGCTTCGCGTTTACAATTGCTTCATTTTTTGTTTGGAATCGCAAAGTCCGATGGTCATGTTGCAGCGAGTGAAGTCTCTGTTATAGAACGTATAGCCAATTATTTAAGAATAAATCATAGAGATTATGAAAGTATAAAAGCGATGTTTTATAATGCTAGTAATAATGCCTATAAAATACTAGAACTCGAAAAAGGCGCAACTCCACAAGACATCAAAAAAGCCTATAGACGAATGGCCAAAAAGTATCATCCAGATAAGGTGCAACATTTAGGGCCTGAGCATCAAAAAGGCGCTGAAGAAAAATTTAGAAAAGTTCAGGAGGCTTACGAGCAAATTCAAAAGGAAATAGGATTTAAATAGAGGTTTTAAAATCAATTTTTTGGAATTAATTTAAATTAAGGCAAGTCTAAAAATTTATTTATATTTGTATAAATTTAAAGGACAATCGTAACTTTTTCTGAAGAAAACTATTTAAAAGCAATTTATCATTTGGCGATGCGCAATGACGCATTGGTGAGTACAAATGGCATTGCCAAAAAAATGCATACCAAAGCGTCTTCTGCAACGGATATGATAAAAAAACTTTCAGAAAAAGGTCTTGTTAATTATCAAAAATATAAGGGAGTTCATTTGACAGAAAAAGGGCGATTGGCTGCTGTATCTGTAATAAGAAAACACCGCTTGTGGGAAGTATTTTTGGTCAAAAAACTTAATTTTTCTTGGGACGAGGTTCATGAAGTTGCAGAACAATTGGAGCATATCAAATCGGAGAAGCTGACTCAACAATTGGATGTGTTTTTAGAGTATCCTACAAAAGATCCTCATGGCGATCCTATTCCCGATTGTGATGGAAATATGCCTTCTACTCAAAAATTATTATTGTCCAAAATTGAACCCAATAATAGTTGTATTTGTATTGGTGTAAAGGACTCCACATCAAATTTTTTACAATATTTGGATAAGCACAATATTGCCTTAGGAACAAAAATAACAGTCATTTCAAAAGAAGCTTTTGATGAATCAATGACTATAAAAATTAATAAAAAGCAATGGGTTATTTCAAAAGAAGTAACCCATAATTTATTTGTAAAAATTAATTAATATGTTAGATGAAATTATTCAATATTTTAAATCCATAGACCCTATTTTAGCGGCATTTTATGCTTCTCTTTTTACATGGATTTTAACAGCACTAGGAGCATCGCTTGTTTTTTTTCTAAAAAATATGAACAGAGGATTACTTGATGGAATGCTTGGATTTACAGGTGGGGTTATGGTCGCAGCGAGTTTTTGGAGTTTGCTTGCGCCAGGAATTGCAATGAGTTCAGGAGAGGGATTTGTAAAAGTGATTCCGGCAGCTGTAGGGTTTGGTCTAGGCGCTTTATTTTTGTATGGCTTGGATAAATTTCTCCCCCATTTGCATATCAATTTTAAAGAAAGTGAAAAAGAAGGCGTGAAATCGCCATGGCACAGAACAACGCTTTTGGTTTTAGCCATTACCATGCATAATATTCCAGAGGGTTTGGCTGTTGGAGTTTTGTTTGGTGGAGTGGCTGCAGGAATTCCTGAAGCTACAATTGGTGGTGCAGTAGCATTAGCTTTGGGTATTGGAATTCAAAATTTTCCAGAGGGGATAGCCGTATCCATGCCACTTAGACGTCAAGGCATTAGCCGTTTTAAAAGTTTTTGGTATGGTCAATTGTCAGCTATTGTGGAGCCTATTGCAGCAGTAGTTGGTGCATTGGCAGTTACATTCTTTACGCCAATTTTACCCTATGCTTTGGCTTTCGCCGCTGGTGCAATGATTTTTGTAGTCGTAGAAGAAGTAATTCCTGAAACGCAACGTGACAAATATACTGATGTTGCTACTCTTGGATTTATTGGAGGTTTTATTGTAATGATGACACTCGATGTGGCCTTAGGCTAGCACTTACAGTTTCCGTCTCCACAATTTTTATCATGATTTTTGGAGCTTATTTTCTTTCGAAAAAGAAAGAGAATAGCACACAAGACTAATACACTAATAATAATTGTTTCGACAATTGTATTCAAACTATTATTTTAAAATTTGAAAGGCAATAAGTGCACAAATATAAGCAATTGTACTCATGCCAATGAGTTGTAAAATTGGCCATTTCCAACTCTTTGTTTCTCTTTTTACAATCGCTAAGGTACTCATACACTGCATGGCAAAAGCATAAAAAAGGAGTAGTGAAATACCAGAAGCAAATGTAAACACCTTACTGCCATCGGCGTAGGTTTCATTAGACATTTTTGTTTTTATGGTATCAATACTTTCATTTTCATTGGCACTACCAACACTATAAATGGTGGCCAAAGTCCCAACAAACACTTCTCTTGCAGCAAAAGATGCAACAAGTCCAATTCCAATTTTCCAATCGTAACCAAGAGGTTTGATAACGGGTTCGATAGTTTTTCCAATGATTCCAATATAAGAGTGCTCCAAGCGGTATGCTGCAACTTTATCCTCCAATTCAGTTTCTGAACTGTTGATATACTCTTTTGCTACAATTGATTCGGCATTTTTGAATTGTTGTCCTGGCCCATAAGACGCCAAAACCCATAAAATTATTGAAATAGCCAAAATAATTTTACCCGCCTCAAAAACAAAAGTTTTGGTTTTTTCAAAAACTGTTATGAAGACATTTTTCAACAGAGGCAGTTTGTAGTTTGGCATTTCAACTACAAAGAAGGTTTTGCGATTTGTTTTCATAACCCTGTCCAAAATATATGCTGAAAATACAGCCATTCCAAACCCAATAAGATACAACAACATAAGGGTTAGTGCTTGATAGCTTAACCCAAAAATATATCCTTCAGGAATGACTAAAGCAATAATGATGAGATATACAGGGAGTCGTGCCGAACATGTTGTAAAAGGTGTTACTAATATGGTAATGAGGCGCTCTTTCCAGTTTTCAATATTTCTAGTGGCCATAACGGCTGGAATCGCACAAGCTGTTCCAGAAATTAGCGGGACTAAGCTCTTTCCACTCAATCCAAATCGCCGCATAATACGATCCATCAAAAAGACCACACGACTCATGTATCCACTTTCTTCTAAAATGGAAATGAACAGAAATAAAAAGGCAATTTGGGGGATGAAAATCACAATACCACCAATTCCCGATACAATTCCTTCTGCAAACAAATTGGTGACTTTTCCTCCATTTGGAAAAGTATTTTTAACCCATTCTGCAAGTCCTGCAAAGGTGGTATCTATCAAATCCATTGGGAAGGTTGCCCAATCATAAATGGCTTGAAAAATGGTAAGTAATATGATAAAGAAAATGACATATCCCCAAATTTTGTGTGTCAAAACTCTGTCGAATTTACTTCTTAAATCACGTGCTTTTGAGCGGTCAATATTTTGCCCTTCTTTAAGAACATTATTTATGAATTGATACCGCTTAATGGCTTCTTTTTGTTGAAGTCTTTTTAGCTCAGACGATGATTTAGTTTTAAATTCTGAAACATCGATTTCCTGTCGAGTAACTTTTCCAAAATTTACATCTTGAGTAATAACTACCCAAAGTTTGTACAAATCTTGATTTGGAAATGCTTTTTTTAAGCGCTCAAAATAAACTGGCTCAATAGTGGAGGCATCTAAACATTGTTGAGTGGGTAGTGTTTTATAGTTTTCAATAAGAGATTTAAGCTCCTGAATTCCACTATTTTTTCGAGTACTTACCAAAGCAATTTTGGTGTGCAATCGTTTTTCTAATACTTCAATATCTAATGAAATACCTTTTCGTTCCATAACATCGCTCATGTTGATCACGAGAATGGTTGGAATTTTCAAATCTTTTACTTGTGTAAAAAGAAGGAGGTTTCGTTTTAAATTTTCAACATCACTTACAATTACTGCGACATCTGGGTGGTCTTTATCGTTTTTATTGAGTAATAATTCTATAACCACATTTTCGTCCAATGAAGAAGCATTTAAGCTATAGGTTCCAGGGAGATCCAAAATATGTGCTTTAACGCCTCTTGATAATCTGCAAACCCCTTGTTTTTTGTCAACAGTAATACCAGGATAATTTCCCACTTTTTGATTCAGTCCAGTAAGGGCATTGAATACAGAAGTTTTTCCTGTATTTGGATTTCCAATAAGCGCAACATTTAATTGTTTACTCATTGGTTTTTTCTATAATTATTAAGGCTGCAGTTTCTTTACGTATGGCCAAATAGCTGTCATTTACATTGAGGTACATAGGGTCCGAAAATGGCGCCAACTGAAGAAGTTTTACCTTATTGCCTGGCAAGCATCCCATCTCCAAAAGTTTAAGAGGGATGTCTCTTGATGAACTATCGGTAATAATTCCTTGTTCACCTTTTTTAAGATCGGCAATGGTTATACTCACGCTTATTTAGATTCGTTTTAAAGAAGCAAAAGTAATAAAAAGATTAGTTATTGTAGCTTGCTTTTAACACTTTTATATCATCTAAAAGTTTTTTGATTGCCTTGGGATTAGTGCCATCATAAAATCCTCGTATTTGTTTTTTTTTGTCAATAAGCATAAAATTCTCGGTGTGAATCATATCATAAGGGCCGCCATCACCATTGGTTTTTACGGCCAAATAAGACATTCTTGCAAGATCATAAATTTGCTTTTTATCACCAGTAACCAAATTCCATTTGCTTGAGTTTACAAATTTCTTTTTGGCGTAGCGTTTTAATTGTGCAATGCTATCAATCTCTGGAGTGACTGTGTGAGACAATAGCAAAATTTCTGGATCAGAAATGGTTTGTTTTTGAATCTCATACATATGGTCTGTCATAATAGGGCAAATGGTTTGGCAGGTTGTAAAAAAGAAATCGGCGATATAAATTTTATCCTTATAAAACTCTTGAGTTATTGTATCTCCATTTTGATTAATTAAACTAAAATTGGCAATGGTATGATACTTTTTTTTGTGTTGAATTGTACTGTCTACCAATTCAAAATTTACTTGTGCAGGTTGATATATTGGGAGAACTTTGTTAGGCTTTAATATGTTGTAAAAAGTAGTGATAATGATTACCGATAGCACTACCATTGTAGTCATAAAAAGTTTATATTTTTTAAGAAATGCAGTCATACTTTTTAAGTCAAATGCAAAGGTACAACAGAATCTGTAAAATGTAATTATACCCTATCAAAAATGTGATTTTGACAAGGTTTTGTTACTAACACGAAAACCGCTATTTTTGTTCCCCTAATTATATCATACAACCATGGAATTTGTAATCAAAATCTCTCAGTTTTTATTAAGTCTATCTCTTCTCATTGTTTTGCACGAATTGGGGCATTTTATCCCCGCTAAATTGTTCAAGACTAGAGTCGAAAAATTTTACTTATTCTTTGATGTAAAATATTCATTATTTAAAAAGAAAATAGGCGAGACGGTATATGGCATAGGGTGGTTACCTTTGGGCGGTTATGTCAAAATTGCTGGAATGATAGATGAAAGTATGGACACCAAGCAAATGCAACAAGATCCACAGCCATGGGAGTTTCGATCCAAACCCTCATGGCAACGTTTAATCATTATGTTAGGTGGTGTGACGGTAAATTTTATTTTGGCTGCTGTAATTTATATTTTGATGGCGTTTGCCTATGGTTCCGTAGACATAAACGCCAACAGCATTCGTGGGGGATATGCTATTTCCAATGATGTTCTAAAAGAGATTGGACTAGAGAATGGCGATAAAATTTTGGCTATAAATGATCATAAAATTGAATATTTCTCTGATATACGCAAGTATATTTTGGAGGCGCAGACCATGACGATTGAGCGTAATGGTTCTCTGCAAACCATTGATTTTCCAGTTGATTTTTTAGGGCAATTAAGCGCTAGCAAATCAAAAGGACTCGTCGATTTAAGAGAACCTTTTATTTTTAGCTCATTTCAAGACAATTCAATGAATGCTGGTATAGATCTTCAAAATGGCGATGTTTTAAAAACGATTAATGGACAAAAAGCAGAATTTTTTGATGAGGTAACACCATTACTAGAAACTTATAAAAATCAAAATTTAAGTATAGAGTTGGAGCGCAATGGTGTTTTAATCTCTCGTGAAGTTCGTGTTTCAAATGAAGGTACATTAGGAGTTATTACTACAAAATCTATGAAAGCGCTTGCGTCTGCAGGGTATTTTGATATCATTCGAAAAGAATATGGAATTGGAGAAAGTGTAGGCGTTGGTTTAGATCGCTTTGTATCTCAAATTTCATCGTATTGGATGCAGTTGAAACTCATTTTTTCGCCTAGTACAGGAGCCTATAAAGGGGTTGGGGGCTTTAAAGCGATTTTTGATATTTTTCCAGACACATGGAGCTGGGAGACCTTTTGGGGGATTACGGCCTTTTTATCCATTATGTTGGGGGTTTTAAATTTATTACCGATCCCTGCGCTCGATGGAGGCCATGTCATGTTTTTGCTTTATGAAATGGTTAGTGGACGTAAGCCAGGCGATAAGTTTATGGAGTATGCCCAGACGGTTGGATTTTTTATCTTAATTGCCTTGGTGTTGTTCGCCAATGGGAATGATATATTTAAGGCGATATTTGGATAATTATTTTTAGTTTTCTATTTGTGTAAATTAAAAAATGCTATATATTTGCGCTCGCGCAAGCGAAAAATAGTCCTCCTTAGCTCAGTTGGTTAGAGCATCTGACTGTTAATCAGAGGGTCCTTGGTTCGAGCCCAAGAGGAGGAGCAAAAGCTTTACAGAGATGTAGGGCTTTTTTTATGGGCTCTCACCTTCTCTAA
>Ga0233451_10000139_pt1 | contig 74589 bp, 81 predicted proteins | sample 011ome_29_FD_183052 | JGI IMG/M metagenome (GOLD analysis project Ga0233451, IMG submission 183052) | Coastal salt marsh microbial communities from the Groves Creek Marsh, Skidaway Island, Georgia - 011504CT (spades assembly) | ecosystem: Environmental > Aquatic > Marine > Intertidal zone >... | reverse complement strand
TTTTACTTGTTGCTCCAGTTACAAAAACATTAATCGCATTATTTGTATCGTCAGCTCGAACATCGACTGACAGCGCAACATCGTCTTGTGCTACTGCGATTTCGTATACACTACCTACATCAGCTACGGTTCCGCTAAAATTATCAGCGCAACCTTTTAGATGCCAAGAGGCACTTTCGCCTGTAGCATCTGTTCTTCGTGCTACAATAGACACTTCATAAAAAATTGTAGTATCTGTAGCTACTGGAATTCTTGTAGATGCTGTTGTGAGAATTTCTGTTTCAGTTGCATCTGTGGTTGTGCCATGAAGGACATATTGATGTGTGTAATATGAATCAGTACCTTGAGTTAAGATACCATCTATCTCTATATTACCTGATGTTGTAATTGCGCCAGAAAATGTAGCATCTTTGGTTGTTTGATCAAATGTAACTGCTGTGCCGCTATCGCCATTAGTAGAAAGTATCAAATCACCATTTGAAAATATTCTAAAGTTGCCACTACTGTTATCAAACGCACCCACATTGGTCATTCTTAAGCCAGTGCCGGTTTCATTGATTCTTAATAAATCAACACCTGTAATGTCACCAGTGATATTAATGTCACCGGTACCTGTAATATCATTTGAGTTAAGATCAAGATCGCCGCCAAGCTGTGGTGTAGTATCTTGAACTAAACTAGTAAATGTTTCGCTTGTTAAATAAGTCTGTAAGTCACTAATTTGACTTTCTGTGATAGACAGGGCTTCTTGATGTGTTGTTACATCTGATTCTGTTACTGTATAACTTGTTAGATAACTTGATAAGTCAGGAGGAGTATAAGTAAATACTCCAGTAGAATTATTGTATGATAGTGCTGCAGTGCCTGCTGAGTTAGTTGTTACACTTAAATCAGTAAAAGCAATGCCGCCACCTGAAGCTGGTGAACCGCCATCGAGGCTAGACATATCATAAGTATTTGTAGCAGTAGTAAGATTTCCTAAATCAACTTCATCCGCAAAAAACACAGGGGTTTCTGTGGTAGTATTAAAAGAAACTATAGTTCCATCAGATTTTTTAGAAAATATTTTAGCGTCAGTTAAATTTAATGCCAGCTCACCTACCGCAAGATCTCCTGATCCTGGAGTAGATGAGCTAGTCTCACTTCGTTTTACTTGATATACTATAGCCATAATTCACTACCTTAGTTCAACAATGTACCAGCTGAATTATAAACATCTATTCGATTGTTGTCGATTTGAGTTTGAATGTTGCTAGTAACACCATCAACATAATTCAATTCAGCAATAGTTGCGTTTAATCCAGTAAGTGTAACTGCTGTTGAAGCATTAGAAGCTGTACCTGTCAAGTTACCAGTTACATCAGCAGTAACACCACCTGAAGTAGTGATAGAATTGGCACCCATGTCTAAAGGTTTGTTCATGGTCCACTTATCACCAGCAGAGGCATAGTTAATCGTAGCTGATGCTCCGTCTACTGTAATACCTGCACCGTTAGCTGCTGCTGCGTTTGCTGCACCTGAAGCTACTGTGATGTTAAGGTCATCTACTGAAAGTGAAGTAGAGTTAATAGTAGTTGTAGTACCATCAACCTGCAGATTACCAGTGATTGTTAAGTCACCACCAATGTCTGCATTACCGGTAGTAGACAGTGTGCCTGTGATTGCTGTATTGTCAGCAATTGCTACAGTACCAGTACCAGCCCCTGAAAGTGTTAAACTAGTATCAGCTGAGTTAGGTGTTACACTATCTGCTTTAATACCACCACTAAAAGCTACAGGATTGCCTGCTGAGTTAGTAATGTTATTACCATCTTCAATTTGGAATGCAGATTTAACCTGAACAATACCAGAACCTGTAGGATCAAGAGAAATATCACCCGAACCACTAGTCTGTACAGCTACGTCTTGGTTAGCATCAGCAGAAATTGTAATTGTACCTGAGTTATCAGATACCACTTGTTGTCCGTTAACATATAACGAACCAGGACCTACATAAATATCCCGCCACTGTTTTGTAGAAGAACCTAAATCATAAGTAACGTCTGCACTGGGTACAATGTTACCTGTGATTTCTTGGTTTCCCGTGAGTGTCAATCCTGCAAAAGTAGGACTGTCACTAGTAGCAACTGCCTGTCCAATAGCAGCATTGGTGTTAGACAAATCTGCAAGGGCTATTTCAAAGCCGCCCTGTGTTGAACCATCGTGAACTACTAGAGTATCCTTAGTAGTATTGACAGTAACTTCTCCTTCAGCACCAGTGAACGATGCATGTTCGGTAGTAGTGCCTCTTCTTAATTGTAGTATTGTTGGCATTTTCTATTCTCCTAGCTATAAGTGCCGCAGTCAATATCGGTTATGTTTGCCGCAGGAATAGCTGTTCCACTATCCAGGTTGTTTAAGTCAGAACGCAACATTTCGAAACCACCTGCTGTACTTCCATCATGTAATACAATGGTATCTTTTGTTGTGTTTACAGTAATCTCGCCCTCAGCACCAGTGAACGATGCATGTTCGGTAGTAGTGCCTCTTCTAAATCTAATTCTACTAGCCATTGTTAGAGACTCCCGTAATCGATTGAGTTATAATCAGCTACCGTCTGTGTGATTAGACCGTAGTCTTGGTCAGCATTAATTGCTACTTTAACAATTGCTGTACCAGCTTCAGAATCAAAATCAACAAACATGTTTCCTGTTTCTGTATCTGCAAATGTAAACTTAGATACTGCTTGTGTTGAATCTGTATCCGAAGCAGTTACCCCTGGATTCATATCTACAACGGTACCGTCAGACTTCTTTACATAAATTTTCTTGTCAGTTGGGTTGACTGCAATTTCGCCTACAGCTAGATCACCTGAACTCGGTATTGAGCCCTGTGTTTCCGACCGTTTCGGCTTGATTATTGTTGCCATTTACCGATTCCTCTTTTGTATTATTTCTGAGCTTTTCTTTAAGCTCTTTAATTTTATTCTCGGCATAATCTAAATCTTTTAGTAACTTAACATTTTGATTGAATAATGTAGCTTTTTCTTCTTCTAATTTTTTAGTATCAGTAGGTGCTTTTACTACTTGTTGCTTGGCTTCTTTCTCAAGTCTTGCAACTTTAGCTAATGCCGCATCCTTTTCTGTTTCAAATTGCGCTATAATTCCATTAGCTTGTTCAATACCACCTTCTAGTCTTGAAATGAAATCTGCATCATCCTTAGCTTTTCGCTGAAGATCGAAGTTTTCATTCCTCAATTTCTCTTCAGTGTCCTTTAGCTCTTCAATCTCTTGAGCCTGATTTCTTACTTTTTCTTGTATCTCTGCCGTTTCAGTAACAGTATTTTGTTGCTTTGATTTCAAAAGAAGATTTTCAAGTGTTAAATCATTCACGCTCTTTGCAAGATTTGCAATATAAGCATTAATCAAGTTTTCGTTTTCCATTATATTTTCACCTTTGTTATGTTAAGTAAAAGAGGGGAGTTTCCTCCCCTCTCTATTACTACTACTATTTAGTATGAACCGCCATCAAGAGTGTTAGTCCAATCTGGAGTACCACCGTTTGAGTAGAGGATATAACCGTCAGTACCTGCACCAGTTGCTTGCAATGCACCAGTTCCGTTACCGTAAACGATACCGTTGCTAGTGAATGTGCCTGCGCCAGTACCACCGTCTGCTACTGCGATTGCAGCAGAAAGACCTGAAACAGTACCGCCTGAGAGTGAACCAGTTACGTCACCTGTGAGGTTACCAGTTACGTTACCAGTTACGTTACCAGTGAGATCACCAGTTACATCGCCAGTTACGTTACCAGTTACGTTGCCTGTAACATTACCAGTTACGTTACCTTCGAGGTTAGCAACCAATGTCGCAACGGTATAGCCAGTTGCAGTCTTGTCAATAGTGTTGCCAGTAATGTCTTCTTGTGATGTAAACAAGTTAAACTTGCCGTCATTCGCATCACGGAAGAGACCAGTAGTCTTAGCAGCACCGTCGTTGAACTTACCGAAGAAACCAATGTCAACTGCGTCTGAAGAGTTACCAGTAGCGTAGGCTACGAGTGAATCTGTGACTGCCATGTTAGTAGTGTTAACCTGAGTAGTTGTACCAGAAACAGTCAAGTTACCAGAAACAGTGAGGTTACCACCAATAGTTGGGTTGTCTACGAGACCAATAGTTACTTTGTTAGCAGAAACAACAACATCAGTTTCGTTAGTTGTGCCTTCGAAAGTAAGAGTTTCGCCACCAGCAACAGTATCAGTAGTTGTACCGTCAGTAATGTCGAATGAAGTAGCAATTGCTTGCTCAGATACGGAAGTTACACGACCTTTTGCGTCAACAGTAATCTGTGGAACAGCAGTAGTCGAACCGTATGTTGCAGCAGTAACACCTGAGTTAGCAAGTGTAAGAGTGATGTCTGCATCAGCAGAACCGTCAAAACTTACAGTACCAGTTGCGTCACCTGAAGTGCTGATGTTGCGAGCAGTTTCAAGCGCAGATGCAGTAGCAGCGTTGCCTGAAGTGTCTTGGTTACCAGTAGTGTTTACACCAGGAAGATCGATGTTTGCAGAACCGTCGAATGAAACACCACCAATAGTGCGGGCAGTTTCAAGAGCAGTTGCAGTATCAGCGTTACCAGTCACATCGCCAGTTACGTTACCAGTAACATTACCAGTGAGATCGCCAGTTACGTCACCAGTAACATTACCAGTGAGATCGCCAGTTACGTCACCAGTGAGGTCACCAGTTACGTCACCAGTGAAAGTAGCGTCAGTGCCGTCAGTGCCGTTTTCAAGTACTTTAGAAGTACCATCTGCTGCGAACACATCACCGGTCAAAGTAGTTGCGTCTGCGCCTGATACAGTACCAGTAAGTGTAACATCGCCTGAACCATCGATGCTTACAGAACCAGAAAGGTCACCAGCAAGTGTGATTGTACGAGCAGTTGCCCATGCAGATGCAGTATCGGCGTTACCAGTGAGATCACCAGTTACATCAGCAGAGATTGCACCAGAACCATCACGCTTAACAATAGCGTTGTTAGTTTTGGCTGAAGTTGCGCCATCTACTAAGTCAGTGTAGTACTTACCACCAACCTTGTGAATAGCAGCAGAGTTGTCGTTATTGACGGATTCGATGTATAGAATCGCACTTGCACCGTCGTTGGCTTTGTCTTGTGCATAAGCCATTTCCGCTTCTTGCAATGCACTCGTAGTAGGGGCAGTTGCTGCCGTTGAGCGTTTAATCTGAATTACAGTTGCCATGTTGGCGTTTCTCCTTTATTAATTGAAGTACTTCTTTTTTTTATAATATATTTTTTTAATAAGTACCACCGTCTAAGTTTTCTAGCTGAAGCGAAGAACTAATCGCTTGAGCTACCCACTTTCCGGATGCCTCGTCATACACTAGTGTATAACCATCTTCCAACGTAGTAGAGTCCACATTAGCTAATTGTTCTACTTTGGCTGAGGTTACTCTTTTTGATCCTGTAGCAACCGTTGAAACAATTCTTGGGTTGCTAGACGGGACCGAAACTTTGATTGCCATTATCGTGTTACCTCTGGGGTTACAGTTATTATGCCTTCCATTACTCTTACAGTTTCATCAGGTGAAGCCATCTCAACATCATAAACATATCTACCTGCTTTCAAAGCAGATGTTTGCTCAGGGGTCAAAGAAAGCGTAATTTCGCCTGTTAAGTTTACTTTACTTGTTGTAAAGGCTGTATAAGTACTAGTATAATAACTTTTACGAATCTGAGAAGAAATAGTATAATCAGTCAGATCGGTCGGTGACCCATCGTCTAAGGTTACATTAATAGTAAGATCAAACGTAGTTCCCTGATCTATAACTAAATTTTGTATTCCAGCCATTTGATTATCCTATGTGTTCACTCTTTTATTTATAAGAAAATAAATCTTACTATGAAGACAATTTTAACATTAAAGTACGGTGACAAGTATACGGCGAATGACGTTAATCGTATTGTTGAGGCTACCAATAACAAATATAACTACGTCTGCGTTACAGATGACATAGAAGGTCTTCATCCTGATATTTATACAATTCCTATTGATGAAGAGATAGAAGGACACTGGGAAAAGGTAAAATTATTTAAATTAAATACCTTTGGAAAGATTCTATATCTAGACCTAGATGTTAGAATACAGCATGATGTAGATCATTTGTTTGATATGCTTGACAATACTCCTATCGTTTGTTATACTTATTGGAAAGATAAAAACTTTCCTTATCATAAAGACGCTAGGTGGTCGTTTAATTACCTAAGTAACTTCAATTCTAGTGTAATGTTGTGGGAAGACGCAACGCATATATATAAGTATTGGGAAGAAAACAAAGATTATTACATGGTTAAATACGCAGGTGACGATAGATTCTTGTACCATGAAAACTTTACTTTCGAGCATTTCCCAGAAAACGAGATTTACTCTTACAAATTCTCAGGCGGAACTTACAAGCCTGAATATACGATAGCATTATTAAACGGGCAAGCAGACTTTCCCGACATTGAGAAAGAATATGATGAACTTTGTATGCATAAAATGGGGTGACAAATACACTCCTGATTATGTAAATAATCTCTTTCGTATGGTTGAGAAGAACTATACGAAGCCTTTTACATTTACTTGCTACACGGACGACACTGAAGGCCTAGAATGTGACACGCATCCTATTCCTGATGACGGTGTTCTACATCCAGATCATTGGTTTGGCAAAGAAGGATATTGTTGGGATCGTTCAAAGTTTATTGTATTCAATTCACACAAATGGTTAGGATATGAAGGCAAGTGGTGTTACTTTGATTTAGATGTTATCATTCAAAACAACATAGACGAAATTGATGGTCTTGCAGAAAAGCCAAGAATAGTATATTCAACATGGCAAGATCCTAAACAGAAACACGAAAGACTGTTTATTGATATGAGAGGGACTTTCTATAACTCAAGTATGATGCTTTGGAAAGAAGATCAGTGTGCGAGAATATACCATGAAGTCTTGTTTGAAGATGAAATGGTTTTCAAGACATTCTATAAAGGTTCTGATAACTATCACTATTGGAGACGCAGAGATTTCTGGTCAAACATTCCTTTTGATTGGGTATACTCATACAATAGAGGCATGTGTTATCCAGATGATTTAGAGGTATTTAAATACAGACCCGATGCTAAATTGTGCGTATTCAATACAGACCTAACGCCTGATCCTAGAGCTAAAACACAGATAAAACTTGAAGACTTGAAAGATAAAGATTTATTGAGGTTATGGAAATGCGAGTAAACTACATCTGCTGCAAATGGGGAACTAAGTATGGTCCTCACTTTGTGAACAAACTAAAGAATATGGCAAAGCGTCATACTGATCCTGAAAAGTTTGACTTTCACTTCTATTGCTATACTGAGCATCCTGAAGGTCTAGACGAGGAGATTAAAGTAATTGACTTCCCTGACATTGACAGCATTCACCCTAAGTATTGGTTTGGTAGTGATAATTTTAAATACGGTATGGCTAGGTGCTGGGATCGCCCTAAAACATTTGTCTTCAACACACATAATTTTGCTGAAGATAAACCTACTGGTCGTTTCGTCTTTTTGGATTTGGATGTTATTATCCAAAACGATATGGGGCCTATCATTACATACGACTTAGATCGTCCTACTAAACTTCGCAGTTGGTGGCAAGATCCTCGTCCGATGAACACCCGACAGTTTAAACTTGCTCATGGTGCTTATACTAACGGTAGCTGTCAAGTGTGGAGTGACGATCAATGTGAAGTTATTTGGAAAGATGTGTTGAAGCATCAAGAACAAATATGGTTCACATTCACTGACGGTACTGACAACTATCACAGTTGGCGATGGGGTGATTTTAGTAAAGAAAAGCTATGGGGACATTTCCCAAGTTGGATGGCATACTCATACAATCGTGGCCGATCTTGGGACGAAGATGATCTGAGAGTAGATACTTATCGCCCAGGTGCTATTCTTTGTGTATTCAACATTGACTTGCTGCCATTTGAAGATAAAAGTCGTGGCAGCACTAAACAAGATGACTTAGCAGATCCTGACTTATTAGCGCATTGGCAATGATACACATCTATACAGTTAAATGGGGAACAAAGTACTCTTCATCTCATGTGAATGAGATATACAAACATTGTTTAGAAAATGTTGAAGAAGATTTTGAATTTTATTGCCTCACTGAAGATAGTGATGGACTTTTCAAAACTATCAATGTCATAGCTTTGCCAGAAGATAACTACTATGAAAAGTGGTGGAACAAACTTTATTTGTTTGATAGTAATGTTGTCACACAAAAAGGCGAAAAGTTATTTTTGGATTTAGATATAGGTCTTCAGAGAAACATAGACTACTTTATACAGCATCCGTGCAAGAACAAATTATTATTTGTAAAGACTGAGTGGCACAATCTAGAAAAAATGAAAAAAGATACTGAGCATGTACCACACAAGTATACTGATTTAAATTCTAGTGTGTTAAGATGGAACGATAGTCTAATTGAATCAGAAGAAATGAAAAGATTCAATAAGATGATTAGAGACTATCCTAGTCAAATGTTTTTCTATTTTAGAGGACTAGATAATTTATTTTATAACAAGTTTAGTCACGATCATATAGGACACTTTCCTAGTGGTTGGGTATACAGTTATAACTACGGGTATCAATACCCAAATGATGTGAAAGAATTTGAATACAGAGAGACACCTTTTATATGTTTATACGATTCGATGGAGAGACCACAAGATGTTAAAATTGAATTTTCTGACTAGTTTCAGATATTGGGGCATGGCGCTTGACAAGATTGAGCACGAAATGCCTCACAAACATGATGACTTTAGAAAGTCTATGAACCCAAACACTATGGATGCTGCTGTTTGGATGATGGAAAATCTAGTAAAAATAATACAAGCTGAAAATGATGGGATTCCTCCATCTGAACAGAAAGCATATAATATTATTGTATTAAATTCTTGGCTGGGCTTTCCTCTTGTACCTCTAATCTGTGAGAATATCAAAGTAAAGCACATGGATTTGATTGATATTGATAACGAAGCACTAGAATTGTCTAAAGTTTTTAACAAGTATTACACAGATCAAGGAATGGATATCAATCATCTCTGTTTAGATATTCCATTTGCGTTTCATGATATCAATGCGCTTGATACTGATATTGTTATTTCTTTAGGTTGTGAACAGATGTATCCTCTCAAAGAACTAACAACAAAGAATCCTGATTGTATGTTTGCTCTACAGTCTAGTAACGTAATTCAGGAAATGTATGGCATCAACTGTGTGTCTAACATAGATGAGCATCTAGAAAACACAGGCATAACAAAACCACTCTACACAGGACAAATAGAGCAGTTTTATTATAACTGGGAAGGTAAAGTTTTCTTTGATCGATTTATGGCTATTGGTAAGAAGTAGCGTCTTCGCCTGAAATGTCTTCAATCATGTCACGCCACATTTCTAAATGTGGTATGACAAAGCCTAGAGAAATTCTTTGTTCATGTGAGCCTGCACAGTGATAAAACACTTTGTCAGGCTCTCTGCCTTTACCAAAATATCCTACCTTGCATGTCCAGCCTGGTCTATCTTGCATATTCACAACTTCGTGTGTTATAGGATCTCTGTAACGAAAGAATCCATTTCCTTCTTTTGAATAAGATAGAAGAATATTGTATCCCGATGCATTCCAGTTGTTATGCCATCCCATGAAACCTGTTGCTGGATAATACACATTGACAGCTTGATTTCTAGCACCTAGATAAGAACACAGTGTAGTCGCCATGTCTCTGCATTTTTTCTTGTGTTCTGGAGGCACTCTCCCTTCAGAAGCAATGTCTACTGAAATTGTTTTCTCAGGATATCCTATATGCTTGCCATCTTTAGAGACAATTTCTTCTAGATGCTCAAGACCACATGCTTTTGGTAGCGTGTATCCTTGGTGCCTTTCTTCGTTGTTAGCAATTTTGTCTAGTTCTGTTAAGTCTTGTTCAAAAAACCAATCACTATAAGAGTTTAAAATTTCTGATATTTCAGTATTATTAATATTAATCCATTTCATTATCTAAACTCCTAGTCTAACTTATTTGGTGGAATTGTGTGATGATACAAAACAATATCAGTTCCTTGAAGTTCTTCAAAATGATATCCGTTCACAAAGTTCCAACGAGCATCTGGCTCTTTAATATATCCCCACTTAACACCTTTTTCACCATATGTAAGAAGTCTCCACATAGTAAATGTGTCCCACTTTCTAGCATCTTGTGGATAATGCAGCATGTCGTAGTCTGGTTCCGTCTGTGCTAGAAACTCAGTGTACCATGCTCCCATAAGATTCATCGTTGCTTCATTCTTTCTATATATAAAGAACCCACAATGACAAGTCATCTCTTCGCCTTCTGCTAACTTAGTTAGTTTGGCATTGTATGGACGATTCTTAGTGAATACGATATCCATATCATCAGGCAATTCGTCCCACACATTCTGAATATCTTCATGCTCACACATCATGTCAGCGTCTAGATAACAAGTAATGTCGTATGGAGTTTTGTTAAGCGCCCAAAGTTTAGCACGGATGTGCCGAGGAATGCCTTCAGTTATAATGTTATCAAACAGTGTATAATCTTCGGGCTCAACCCATTCTTCGTATGTGAAAAATGTTATGTTAGCTTCTGGATAAAAATCTCGTACTGATTCTGCTAGTACTTTTGCGTAACGATAAAAACCTTTTTTGACAGAAGCAACAATGACAAATCCTTTAGTCTGCTTCTTTGCCATTCTCAAGTTCCTTCATTAACAAAATAGTAGCGTATGCTTGAACTTCCATGATTGACTTAGACTTACGAATCATACGCTTCAGTTCTGTATTTTTTGAGTTCTTGATAGCTTCAACCTCAAATGCTTCAAGTTTACAGTTAAACAATGCTTCCTGCATATTCCGAGCTGCTTGAGATTCTCTTCTTTCCATTTCAAGTTTTATGTTCTGGTTTCGGCGTTCTAGGCCTTCTTTAGTATTCGCATCAATCTCTTCTTCGGTGAATTGATTTAAAACTTCTTTCATGTCCTTATTTGTGTTATCAGGATCCATAATAGAAGCCATAGAATTAGTTCCGTCTTCATGTTCTATAGTAACAATAAGATGACGATTATCTTTATTTGACCAGTAAGGATTTTTATATTTCTTTTTGCGAATAGATGTAGACACTTGTTGTACAGAGGTGTCTACTGCAACTTCTAGATTTGACATATCTTAACTCCATTATTTAAAAAACTATATAACTATATAGTATCAATTTCAACTCAATTTAAGCAGTTCTTAACCAAAGTCTTACTGTTGATGTGTTTTCAGTAGTTGCTTGAATAGTATCTCCGGCATATGTACCAGCATAGTCTCCAGAATATGTTCCAGAATATGTTCCAGTGTATGCTCCAGTGTATGATCCAACAAAGCTACTAGAAAAACTGCGTGAGTAATATCCAGTATAAGTTCCTGCGTACTGTGATGTTCCTTCGTAATAACCTATGTATGTTCTATCATATGAACCAGTATAGTAACCAGTATAGTTAGCTGTCCCTGTGTAGAATCCTGTAAAATATCCCGTGTAGAATCCTGCATAATATCCAGCTACATATCCGCTATAATATACCGGGTTCCAGTTGACGAAAGTATTGGAATAAGCTCCTGCATAAGAACCAGAGCCTGCATATGTTCCTGAATATGTTCCAGAGAAGGACGATGACGAAGAACTAACAAAAGTATCTGGTCCAGTATAAAAGCCAGTATAACTTCCAGTAAAAGAACCTGTGTAATACGAAGAATAAGTGCCACTATAATTGCCACTATAATTACCAGTATAGTTTCCAGTATAGTTTCCAGTGTATGTTCCAGAATAATTTTCTGACGCAACTTCTTGTCTGGTATCAACGAGAGCATCTCCCGCCTGAACCCAAGTTCCTGCGCTAGAAGGAATTGAAGTTTGTAGTTTATACGTACCTATTCCAGTAGAAATAATTCTGTTTCTAAAATTAGGAACAAGTTGTTCAATTTCTGCATCAGACATCATCTTTACGTTTGTGCCATCAAGTTTGAGTGATGCTAAGTCTGCATTGCCGGATAAAGAAGGAGCGGTTTTTTGCCACAAATAAACTGTATTATTTCCTCCTTGTGTGCTATCAGTAATAGTATATCTAGCAGTCCAAGTACCGCCTGCAGGCGCCGATGCAGATAAGTGATACTGTCCAACAGTATAACCAGATCCAATTACCATATCTTCAATTACATTATCAAGTATGTCAGTATCGATACCAGCATCTGAAAATTCTTTAATGCCAGCATCATATCCAACAGGTCTAGTAGTAATATTTTCAGTAGCCGAAGAAGTTACTTGCTTGAAATAATACGTGGTATTTACAGTAGATCCGTCAGTTGGATGAGTTCCAATTGCATCATTTCTTATTTGATTCGTCCATGATCCTATAGAAGTACCAGAAAGAGAATTTGTAGTATCAACATTAATTTCCGCAGTTCCAGTTCCATCTGTATCATCAGCAAACTTCTGAGTAATTACCGCAGAAAGATATTGGTTGATTTCGTTATTTGTCATTTCCTGCAAACCTTGAAAGTTTGCAGATCCAATTGGAGTGGCTGATGCCTTAATTCGTATTGGGTTCATCTCGTTGTTCCTAGTTTAATTGAGTTCCAGAAGAGTCAAACACAACAACAGATAGTAATGTTTTCCAAAGTGAGTTTGATATACATACTAAATCTAGACTAGCACCAGGTGCTAGGGATTTTGCGGTATTTACTCCTAAAGAATCTATTTCTTCTGATGATGCTGGATATACTTTGATTGTTACTGATGTAGCGTTTACTATTTTGACATTCTTGCCTGTCTCTGCTAGTGACAACACCACTCCTTGATTTGTTGTTGCAGTTGTTACTATACTGTAACTAGTTGTTAAGCTAGTGGCAGTTTCTTGTGTCGTTCCTGCTGCTTCTATTGAAGATGCAATACTAAAAATAGTATTGCCAGAGACTGAAAGATCGTGGACATCAACACTGTCACCAGACTCATACTTATCAGTATTTAGATTAGTAAAGTTATCATCGACCTCGGTATTAGTTAGAGGACTTCCTTTAACTGTTCTTAATGTAATTGTAGCCATCTAGTTAATCCCGAGAATTCAGCTTGTCTAAAATTAATCTCAACGAGTCTTTTATATCTGTGACTTCATCTTTTAATGTATTTATATCATTCTCACATTCAAGAATTTTCTGATTCTTTTTAACTCTTTTTTGCTTTATTTTTTTATATTCTGCCAATGAAGCACTGTCTATATTGACGATTGCCTTCGATTCAGTATCTCGGGCAATCGTCTTATCGTCTTCAACACGTACAAACTTATTTATACTCATCATTATACCTGTAGTGCGTATGCTCTAAGCGTCTTAGTCTTAGGAATAATTGCTCTATTGTCACTTAAATGTACTATCTTTATAGCAAAATGCTTGAAAGATTTATATGTAACAGTTGAAGTGGTAGGTGTACCTAGCGTTCCTGCTACTGTTTCGCCACCAGTACCTGATACTATCTCTGCATTGACATTGCCTGCAGAATAATATCTTCCAGGATTAGTGATTCTAATCTCAGAGATTGTATTACCGTTCATTATTGCTTTAGCAGAAGCTCCATATCCAACACCAGCATTATCAGTTATCTTAATAATCGGAGCAGAGGTATATGTTCCACCCGAAACTACTGGAATAGAGGCAACTCTAGTAACATCATATTCGAAAATACCAGTTGCACTATCAACGCCCCATGTGCCAGTAGATTTTTCTGGAATCTTATAAGAATATTCTGCGAAACCACTGGTCGGAATAAACGGAGATGTTTCTACTTCTAGTTTTCTCCAATAGATATCACTTGCAAATTCGCCATCGTCTTCAGCATTTTGTAGTTTAGCATAAACTTCAACCGCTGCATTAGAAGGAATAGCATTATCTAAGAATATCTTCAAGTCTTCTGCATCTTGTCCTTCTGCAAGAACAACTTTTCTTGTAATATACTTAGATTGAGCATTGCCGCCAGTGCGAACTTCTTCTTCTACTATAGAATTTCCGTCAATATCTTTAGGATAGTTTATTTTGTTAGCTACTGCTAACATATCCATGGCCGCTAAATCTATAATTGGACTGATATTGTTAGAAGGAGTTCTCAGAGTAAATTGTATTCTAGCAGTCTTTTCTCCATCTCTAGCAATTTCATTTGAATAACTGTACACAGTTTTGAGTTCAGGAAGCTCTACAGTTGCTTGCAAAACAGCCTCGCTCAGTGTAGTGTTTGCTGAAGCAGATCCAGAAGTAGTCAATGCAATCTTTGGAGTGATTTTTCCTATTTGGTCAGGATTGATCGAGTGATATTGAACAACATAGGTACTAAGGTCTCTATCTTCGATAGCAGAAATCCTAGTAGATGTCAACCCGTTACCAACAAGATCACCAACTACAAAACTTCCACTATTTACTTCTAATTCATAACTGGAAACTCCTCTATCATACCGTGAAACTTTTGCACGATTGAGAGTTACTGACACATTTGCAGCAGTTGTTGGATTACCAGAAGGTAGGCTCACTGTAGGAGCTGAAGTATATCCTGATCCTGGATTAGTCAAAGTAACTTCAGTGACTACCCCACCAGAAACAGTATATGTTCCTGCAGCATTAGAGCCGTTAGTTCCAGTATCATTAAACACTAAATCATAAGTAGCATCATCTTCGGCTTCAGCATAAGAGCCTGCGCTGGTTATTGTAAGTTTAAATCCGTGTACAAAATTGCCTGCGGGAAAATAACTTGCAGGAGTCAATGGATTGTTATCAGAGTCAAATCCAAGTGCTGCATTAGGAGTTCGATCCCACTCATCTGCATCGAATTTAATCCAATCAATATTTTTATTTACTGTGTTTATAATATAATCTTGATTAACTTCAAACTTAGCTCGTCTTACAACAAACATTAAATCTTCATCTTGATGTGCAGACCAAGTTCTGTTATTTGCAGATGTAAATAGAATTCCTGAATGTGTTTGCTCTGTTATAACTTCAGTTGAACCTTTTCTAGTCTCGCCTAGTTTACCTAACCAAACCTCATAGCCACGATCATTTGCATCTGGCTTAAGTACCATACAGTATTCAGTATTATTTTGAAGATGGACAGGGCCATCAAATTTAAAGTTAGTAGAGTTAAATGTTACATTACCAGAAGCATCTTCAGTAGATACCAAACACTCTGATCTTGTTTTATGAGATTCAGCTATAATATATGGTCCTGGTACACCGTTTATCATTTCTCTGATCTGTAGAGTAATGCCGTTATTATTTTCCTCTGCTGATTTATTTCTGAAGAATATATCAGCAGAAGTAATGAACATTCCTCCTTCCATTCCCTCAACAAAGAAAGACTGTGCTAACGGATCTTGCGTTTCGCCTATACATAATTCTGGTGTTGAAAAATCAAAGTCTAGCGCAGCAACAATTTCAGCTAATTTAGCTGAATCTATATCATCTACACCAGACACAGAAAGAGCGTTAGAAGCATTAATGACTTCCGTTTTTTCTAAATCTTTATTTGTAAGAGAAGAGTCTAGTTTTATATTACTTTCACCCAAACTACTGGAAGTCGCACTTGTGTTAATATCAGCAGTAGACTCATCAGCATCTCCGTGAGTATAACGAGATGCGTCAATAGTTTGAACTGTTCCTGTTTCAGTATCTACAGTGCCAGAGTCGTCAAGAATAAGTATTTGTGAAGTTTCAACTTGTACTGTACCAGTATTTACTGAATCTATTTCAGTATAAACTTTCCCTTGTTCAGGAATAGAAGGAGTAGCCTGAGATTGTATATAATCATTATATGTAGCACACCCTGGATCTATTATTTCTACTCCATATCTAGTACCATCGGCTCTTTGAAGAACTGATCTAGATACTCCACTATCACCGAATATAGGGTCACATTCAACCCCGAGAACAGTATCATTAAGATCCAATTGTTCAATTGGAACCCTATTTGCACGAACCATGCCTTGACCGTCGAGACGATTAACTGATACCCAAGGATCTTCTGTACCATTAGTAAGTTTAACATGTCTATAGCCTGCGAAGTCAAGCCCTTTCACTCCGACTACATTCTCTAAGCTGGGACGACTACTTTTCACTTGTCGTGATACTACATCGTATGCCGGTTTAGGAAATCTAGTAGACAAATTCGTTATTACGTCTCGTCTTACTGAGTGATTAGGTAAAAAATATCCAACAGCACGAGAATCTGCTTGAGACGGATCATTATGATTTGCGGCTTCAATCCTAATCAATTCATTAGCGGGCCATTGTCCAGGATTCAAGAGTACACCTACAGTAAATCTTCCGCTCGCAAAACTCACTCGAGGAGCTCCTCCATTAGATCCATATGGTGTACCATTGACAAAAACGGTGTGTGGTGTATCAGGCTTGAGCCCCCAAAATTGAACCTGAAGATTTTCTTGTCTTGCTAATGTTTTAACACGAAGATCTGCCGTGTCTTCATAAACAGGTGCTTCTTTAGATCCATTCCAAAGATAATCATATTCCCGATAATCCCATACAGTAGTTGAGTTAGGATCTATAGCTTCTGGATTCACCCAAGTGGCATTGTATTCTGGAATGTATAAACCGTCTTCGCCGAGATCAATGGCATTGGCTGGATCTGCTGAAGTTCCAAAGTTTACACCTGGATCTAAAGCTCCAATCGTACCTGTTGCAAATTCCCAGTTACCCCATTGCAACTCCCAACCAGATGAATATCCTTCACTATTAAATCCGCTGCTTCTTAATAAATGGTCATATTCTCCATTGTCATTTTGAAGAGGCTCTCCCTCGTAATTAGTATCTATGAAATTAGAAATAGGAGGCTGTACATCTGCGCTACCTATCCAAGGACCAGTTGCGATTTTATTATTGTTATTATTATTGTTATTATTATTGTTATTATTGTTATCACTAGGTGTAACTGAAGTGTCATTGATTGTCACTGAAGTGCTTGCTGTTATTCCTATATCACTCAGCGTAATCCCCCATGTTTCAGTCCCTTCAGTAGTCAAATCTTCTGCGATAGTAACTCTTAAGTACGCAAAACCAGTTGAATCTACAGTAAGAGTTCCTGTTCCATCTGCTGCTGTCGTAGGAACAGTACTATAATCATCGCTAGTTACACCAAAGACTGTATAACGTAGAACTGTACCTTCTGGAACATTTGTTGTTTCTAATGTTATAGTAAATGTGTCACCTTCATTAACTGTTGTTTTTGATCTGATAAGATGATAACTAGGAGAAGTTGGAGTTGTACCTCTCTGACTTGCTTCAGTATCATTAGTTGAAGGTTCTGTCTCTGTCTGATCTTGTCCTGTACCACCATTATTTGTAGCAGTTTCTTCTGCTTCTTGTTCTGTAGCAGGAGGCGGAGTTATAAACAATTCTCCCACCACATTACGATAAGAACTAGCTTGAGTTTGCTGTGTATAAATTGCTTCATTGTAAGGAACATGCCAGAAATAACCAGACTGACCAGCAGTAGTTCCAGTTGCTATTGGTTTGAATCCTATTTGAGAAGTCTTAAAGGCCGCTCGAAGCTCCCTCTTCTTAACATCAATAGAAGATGTGTTGTCAGGATTATTAACCTGAACTACACTAAAGTTCGAAAAAGAGTCAACAAGATAACCGTTTTTATATCTGTCTATACCGTCAGAGTCAGGGATGACTACTTTTCCTGCTTCCTTTTCTAACAAAGTAAGTGTAGTATAGTATTCCAGATTTGATATTCTTTGTTCAAGAGCACCTATATCCCTCATTGTATACTTTTTGTTCTTTACAGGAACAATTGTCATGGCCAAATCTTCTCGGCCATAATTTGTTGCAGCTCTTTGCGAAAGACACGGATACGGTGGCAATACTCCAGTGGCTAGAGTCATCGATCCTTCAGGAGGAGGAGGAAGTTTAGGTGAAACCGAAGCAACACCTTTAACTATATCTATTTTACCAGAAGGAGTAATAACTACTCTATATGCTTCAGCTAAATAAAATTCTAAATCTGTTGTAAATGTAGCCGAAGGAATAGGATTAGTAAGTCCTCCGGGGGGACGTTTAATTTGTTCAAAAGAACTTGGATTGACAGGAGCTGTTGCCTCTGTTGAGCCAGGCGTTTCTGTTGCCTCCATGAAAGGTCTAAAATCAATAGCATTTCTTAAATCAAATACTTTACCAGATGACTTAGACACATATATAGGAATTTCTTCTGTTCTAATTCCAGTTAAACCAGTATCATCGACAGGATATGAATCTATACAAGCAAAAGTTGGCCCGTCAATTGTGCCATTATCAAAGTAATCAAATTCTACTGTAAGATATTTTTCAACAGTAAGGTCTATTGCGCTGCTAGTTTTCTTTTCGATATAAGATAATCCATAAAAATTATCCCTTTGACCAGAGTCTACATTAAACAAGGTTGAGACATTTCTAGCACCAGTAGTATAATCTGCGTTTGATGTGGCTGTAATTCTTGTTACTCTGAATACGTCAGGCACACCGAGACAGAATCTATTATTAGCAAAGTTTTCATTTGTATCTGCTTCTATTTTGACATATTTTGTTTTCTCTAGGCTCTTAGTGATAGGACCATCGTTAGAAACTTGCATATTGACATAGACTCTAACCGCAAAAGGAGCTCCTCCTATATCGTTCAAACTACCTAAATTAATAGTCAAAGAGTTAATTTCGCCTTGTACTACTTTACCAGTGAGATCAATAAATTCTCCTTTTTCAATCACAGTGCCGTCTAGTTCAAAAGATTCTCTTGCTACTAATTTAATATGACTAGCGACATCGGAATTCGATACTGGGCCATTACCAAAAAAGAAAGTATGATCTCCTTCTGCTGCAAGATTTATATTACCGTCAGAAGGTGCAATTTTATCATATTCTTTAATAAATTTAAAATTATAATCAAAAACTCCAGCAGTAGAGGCTTGTAAAGTTTTTAAATGTTTATATGGTAAATTCCAAAGAAATTTATTTGAATTCTTTTCATATACTTGTGCATCGCCTGCTGAGTTGAGTACGATGTCTGCAAAGGCGTTTGCTTCGGCATTCTCATAAGAGATCGATCTTACTGCACCAAATTCTCCATCAAACATTTTTATATCAAACAAATACAGTTTGAATTCAGCGGTTGCAGTTCCAGGTGTACCAGACGATAATTCAATGTATCTAATTTTTGCAGTGCCTACTATGTTTCCTGGCACAGAAGTGTTAGAATACGCACCGCCTGAAACTCCATTAGATACAACGCTGTGTAGGTTTACAATACCATTAGCACTTGTATCTGCGCCATCCGTGTCCCATGCGCCACATAAATCATTGACAATTACATAGTTACCAAACGAAGTAGATTGAGAAACAGTATTTTCTATTTGAGTAGCACTTGGTTTAGGAAAAGAAAATTCAGTTTCTTTCAAATACTCTACAGGATATCCAGCAACATTTCCTGAGCCAGCAGTAACACCTAGAATAAGTTTAGTAGCATCACCTATACCATTTGGCGTAAATCTTCCGTTGTTTTTTCCACGATAAGATCGCAAATGCTCTGTAAAATAAACCTGCAATCCTTTTGAAACATAATTACCGTGTCTATCAAATGTTTCTCTAGCCAGAATTTCTCTAATTCCGCCTAAAGGATCTGTTTGTATATCTGCTCTTGTAATTTTTCCGTTAGAGAATGTTGCAATCTGGAAATAGTTATCTGCTGGTGAAGAATCTCTGTTATAAGATATTAATGATACAGTATTTTGCAATCTATCTGCACCAGGAGCTCCCTCATTAAAAGTTCCTCTAGCGTTGTCGTATAGAGTACCATCAACAGACGCTTGTTTGATAGATTGATTTACTAAGAATCCTATCTTTTTATCTGTATAAGGACTAAAGCTATCAATAAAAACAGAGAGATTTTTAGTTCGAATAAAATTGCCAAGAGCATAAATTATGCCAGGAGACATAGTTAAATGAGGAGCTATGCCTGCATAAAAGTCTCTCTTACCAAAAGTTCCCCCCTCAGTAGTTTGAGTAACAAAAGTGTGTCCTTTTATTTCCGTGTTTACAGACTCTACTGTTAATGTTTCTCCTTGTTGGAATCTTTGATATTGATTAGTTGTTAAGTCTGCGTTTTGGCCATTCTCATCTATGTAAACAATATATAATGCTTTTGTATTAATTGAATCGCTGACTGTGATTTGTCCAGTCTTGTGTGTAATAATTCTTGCCCTTAGTCCAGTAGTTGCTCCGACTAGAATTGCACCATCATAAGAAGCGAGATCGGCATTAGCAATAGGATCTTCATTAGCATCCTCATCGAGGATTTTAACGAACTTAAAGTTTTCAATTTTTTGCTCACAGCCACTAATGACTGCACCTTCTTTAAGATTAAAACTACCTAATTGTGATAATTGATCGGAAAGAACTGTTTGAAGCTGAGTCAATTCTCTAGCTTGAACAGCAACCCCCGGCTTAAAAAGTACCCGATGGTAATTCTTTTGAGGATCAAAATCATCGTAATAAGGTGAAGAATTTAAATTAAGGGCCATTATTTTTTCCTAAAATTGTACTATTGCTTTTATTGTTTCTACTTGATCTGTTGATCTAGCTATAGATGTTCTATTCTCAATGTAAATAACTTCTCCATAAGCAGTGCTTATTTCTGGATCTTTAACACTATTTATAGTCAGTGAGGAAATGTCTTGTGTGACGTTTTTTAACACGCTTGCGTTTTTTATATTTGGTATTATCGATTGCAAGTGTATGTCAAAAGTTCCCTCTGTTGCAGTTGACTCTACTATCTGTATAACTCTAAATCGTCCTTCATCTGCATCACCTTCGTCAGTAACTATTATGTCATCAATTGCATAATTATCAGAACTGCTTACGTTAGCTATAAAACATGTGGTACCGGTTGCTTCTCTCCATATGTTTTGCTCGTCATAATCATAAATATTTTTCATTAAGCCTATTTGTCTAAAATCATTATCTACCATCAAATCTCTATTTGTGTTATCTGATAACGAAGAGACTATTCCTACTGTTGTGCTGAAGAGTTCTCGTACTGGATTACTACCATGTCCGTGTATAGGAGAAATGATTGCTCTCGCTGTTGCCTTTTTAGACAAATCATCTTCAGCGGTATGAATTTCATCTCCATTCGAATCAACAAAAGTTATATCTGCGTAATTATAATTTGCACCAACATCATCTACTTTTATTGCAGTAATAGTTCCAGTGCCTTCTGCTATCGTAACAGTAGCTGTTGCTTGATCTGTTGACAATACACTATCTCCAGTTATCTTAACAAAAGTATCTCCGGCAACATAATCTCTTCCGCCATCTTCAATAAGTATTCTTTCTATTGTTCCTTCGATGGCAGCGTCTTCTACTGCTTTTTGTAATACAGTATTTTCTGGATCAGCATCACCGAGAGTAACAATTGCCTCAGCGACTCTGAAGTTTTCATCTTCTTCGTCTCCGCCGCCTTCAAATTGAATAAATGCAAAAGTGTAGCCTAATCCTTCGAATGTTTCGCCATTTTCACTGTCTATATCAACTGAGACAACTTCGCCGCTTTCATTAATTGTTGCACTCGCCCTAGCTCCTGTTCCATCACCTTGTATGTATACAGTTGGAGCAGAAGTATAACCTGCGCCGCCATTGGTTACAGTAATAGATTTTACTTCACCAACAAGAGTTCCATATGCTGGACTATCTGTGGTGAGTTTTCTAACAGGAATATATTGCGTATCTAAAAACTTATTCTGATCGGCTTCTGAAACCTCATACATAAACTTCCATTTATATCCTTCGTCAGTCTGAAAGATATCTGTAATAGTAAGATTAGGTTCATCTGTACTTTTTATAACTATTCCTGCTGCATTTCTATTATCAATACATTTGTATACCCTGTTTGTAGAAGTAGTGTATACGTAAAATTTAGCATCTGTTAAAGTAGTAGCTCCTGAAGGCGCTGGATTATTTTCAGAATAATCGTCATCATACGCATCGTAGATGGTACCAGACGCCCAGTCCTCTCTTCTGATTAAATTGCAAACATCAGAAGGATTTACTTTTTGAGTAAAGAGAATATTATTTCTAAACTGGTTAATGTATTTTTGAGAATCATACGCAGTTTCTGGACTCTCTTCGTCTGTCCATGCGGTTGTTCTTGCAAGCGCAAAATTGTAATAGTCGTATAACTTATTAGTATCAGAGTCTATTACGTTTTTTACTTCTCGAACAAATGATCTCGCTAGTTCAACCCTAGCCAGTCTAGTCAATAAGATAGCCACTATTTTTACCTATTAAGAGATGGTAATGGTCCAAGTGACCGTCATTGTATCTGCTGCCCCTTTGTTGATTACAGCAAAAACTGTCCTACAAAGCATAGTACCTCCAGACTCGTCATTGAAGATTCCTGCTTCTGTCAATGAACCAGTTCCTGTTCCTGGTTCAAATTCCGCTGTATAAACCATGTTAGCACCATTAGCTGCTCCACCGTCCAAAACAACTCTAGCAAGTTCAGTGCCAAGAGCAGTATCGGTGCTGGCGGCTGCTGTGGTATCAGTACCAACTGCCATGTGTGACATTACACCGGAAGATGCGTCTTCCATGCGTGAAGCAATGAAAGCTAGACCAGTGTCTACTACTAGATTTGGTACAGTAAAATCTTCTTTGACTTTACCGTTTTTATCTCTAACTACAATGTTTACTTTACCTGTAGCTTTTGTTCTTTCAGATTTGAGCATTTTTGTCTCCAAATATTAGAATGTGCCTAAAGTAATGCCTGTAACATAATCTTCAGCGAAGTATGTTGGGGCATAATTTTGCGGCCCGGTTATTGTTCCACTGTCTGAAGTTGTAGCAGAATCAGATTGTGAAGTTGTAGATAATTTACTAACTGCTTCAGAAACACTTGAAGAATCAGTCAGAGGCTTAGTTGTATTTATAACAGAAACAGAAGAGGCTGTAAGAATATTAGAGATTGATTTCTCTAAAGTTTTGAATACTCCTGGTCCATGATAGAAACCAGGCAAATACCCCGTTTCTACATATAGGGAACTATCGTAGTCGTCAGATGCTCCCACTGTTTCAAACACGGGCAAACCAAAGACATACAGATACTCGAATAGTTCAGATGTAGATAAAATATCAGTAACTGGCAATTCTACGCCAATCGCAAAATAATCAGACGTAGATAAACTTTCTGCAAATGCTCGCAAGAAAGAAATTTCTTTTTCAAAAGATTCTATTACAGATGCTTGTGATTCTAGTACTTTGTTTATTGTCTTAAATACTCCAGGACCATGATATGCAAAAGGTAGATAGTCTGATTCTACATATAAATCATCTGCATACTCATCAAGTGTTGTCGCTACATCTGAATGATTTTTGTCAAAATCAAATACTTCTGCATGAGTAGTTGATGCGACATCATTAAAGTCTCTAAACCATTCAACAACAATCGTAACAACATCTGGCGAAGTAACAATATCTTCAGTCTTAAATTCGTGTAGATGTAATCCTTCAGTTTCTATTGTAAAGAACGGAGCAAAGCCAACATTATTTTTAATAATTAGATCGCCAAATACTTCCATGCCTGCTGGATGCATTATTTCTTTGAATCGCTTCTTCCAACTACTTTCAGGCATAGTTGATTTAATTATATAAGAATAGCTCTGATATCTGTAGTTATCTTGTATTTTATTGGCGTCAGATAATTTTCCTCTATCGTCTTTAAATTTTCCTTCTTCAACAAAAAGATATCCAGTAGTTATTGTAAGACGTACAGCTTCCCGTATACTAGAACCTATACCAATGTTAAATTCAGCCTCAGTAAATCTTCTACCTGGATTTATAATTGAAAACGAAGTAGGAGCATTTCTAGTATCAATATTTTGTATTCTTATGATGCCGTTATTGTTTCCGCCCGGTTCATTGACTGTATAAATTTGACCAACGGAGAATCCTGCATTAAGATCTCCTATTCGAATCACAAGGCCGCTATTGTAGTCCTCGGCATCGATTGTTGCCGTCGCTTCAAAAATTGTTCCTACGTTGTTATCTGCTGCTCCTAGCAAAGTGTAATCTGTATCGCCTGTAAGAACAATTTTGTATTCTCTGCCAACAACAATATTCTTGGCAGGAATAATAATAGGATATTCAGAAGCAGAAACAGAAGAAATACATCTGTCTAAATAAGCTCTTATATTTTCTTCTTCCGCAGTTGCTCCTCTCTCAAGAATAAATGTTCTTACATTAGAGGTATCAAAAGAAAGATCATACTCACCATCAGTATATCCAGTTCCTCCATCATTTTTAATGATTGAAGTGACAACTCCATCCGACACAACCGCTCTAGCTGAAAAGTCTATGCCAGAACCTGCGCCAGACAGCACTATAGTAGGTGCTGCTGTGTACTGTAAACCACCATCAGTCAATTCAATATTTGTTACAGTTCCACCAGATACGGTAGCTTTTGCCGCTGCTCCAGCACCTGGACCAGGAATAGAAGTAATTCCTTCTGGTAATTTTATCTGAATCTGATATACTTGAGGAGAAGTATATGCTATTTTAGAAACTTTAGGAATAGTTATGGGAACAGTTCTAGGAATAGTAACAGATCCAATTGTTTCATAATATATTAAATCTGCAATAGTTCCATTTAAATTTTGTACATCGAAATTATCATAACCGGCAGTCGCATATACGAAGTTATCTTGTATCCATATACCGTCAGAAGCCCTAAGTATGTTTTTACTTGGAAAATATACATCAACTTCTTCATCATAAATTAGCTTAAAATATGCTTTAATCGATCTAACAGAACCTTTAGATTCGTATATGTTCTTTATTTTTTTGAGTAAAGTTTTTCTGTCTGCTTGCAGTAGTTGAGGAAACTCTTTAGCAAGTTCTAATGCTCTTTTGTTAAGTTCTTCGTCATTAATATCGTCTATATCTGAATAGTTTTTATTCAAAAGAAGATTGGCAGGATTTCCATCAGAATCCATATACTCATAATACTTTTCAATGAAAGTAATAAATCGAGTATAATCATCACGTATAAATTCAGGAACAGTGTACTTGACCCCTATAGAGCTTTGTTCTTCGTATTCAGTAGGAGTGCCAGTTGCAAAACCAAGCACAGCAGTTAAAACCGCACCAGTTCCACCAGTTGAATCTGTTACAGTTACCGTGGGAGCACTAGTATAGCCACTGCCTATATTTGTTACGTTTACTGTAGTTATTACACCACCAAGAACACTTGCTGTTGCAGTTGCACCAGTTCCTCCTCCTCCTGATATTGTTATAGTAGGAAGAGTTGCTGACTCTGCGCTGTATCCAGAACCACCATTTTCAATAGTGATGCTAGAAACATACTTTAAAAACTCTGGTATTTGATGTGACATTAATAGCCTTCGACTTCTGTAGATACTACTATTTCTAAGCCTTTTCTAGATCCAGTAACAGAATTAACAACGCTGTCATCTAGTGTAAGTATTGTATTTTTAGCAGGCTTTGCAACAACTGCCGCAGTCGATATATCAGACTGTCTTGTTAGAGTGCTAGTAACAATATCCTTTGAATCATCATGCGGTCTTGTTCTGAATTTTAATTCAGTATCATTGCCGTATAGAGAAACTACTGTTACACCATTCAAAGATATTGCACCAGTGCTATAATCTATAGTGCCTACATTTGCAATTTTAGTTCCACTAGTATCCACAATAGAAACAATGCCTGTTCCATTATAAGCAGGAGGAACAACCCCTGTATTAGGAGTATCTTGGAATTTAACTTTATATGTAGTTCCAGTTACACTAATATTTGCCCAGTTACTATGCAATTCTCTAGGTTGAATTCTACTATTAAAAGTAAAATTATAGTTGCTGTTTAATCCTGTCAATGCAGTAATTCTTTTCTGCAAAGTTGGAGTTATGTTCACAGATACTATAGAATTTGATACAGATTTTACGGCATTGTGTACAGTAGAATAATAAAAGTTTTTGTTTAGTTGATTGAGATCAGTACTAAAGTAATTTGTAATTGCGGTACTGGCCGCTTGTGATATCTGTCCTGAAGTCAACGATGTTCTTGAAGAGTCATAAACGATACCAACCCTGAGTCCTATGTAAGTGTACTCAGGATCAACAAATTCTGGCAATATAGCAACCGGTGCTCGTGGAGAAATCAAAGTGTTTATGATTCTGTCTTTCACTTCGTCTGTTATTATTTGTCCTTCTACAGGATCTAACGAGATGAAAACTTTTCCGTATATAGGAGGATCGTTATTTTCTCCTCCCCAAACAGAACATGATTGGACACTAGGATTGTCGGCAAGAATAAGACTTCTATAGTCTGATGCTGATACTGCTCTTTCTCGAACTTGATTATAGATAGGAGCAGTCTTTCTTATGCTATCAATACTTTCTCTAGCTGCGCCGCCTGATGCCTTGACAGTGTTTGCTGTGTCAAAACTTTTAACTTCGTCAGTTCCATTTGTGAGTGTTGCTCCAACTTGAAAGCCTCTCGCACCATTTGCTTCTGCGCCAGAAGTTACGAGATAATCTATAATTACAATGTTTCCAGTTTCTAGTTTTTTGCCAAATACTCCGTCACCAAATCTTATGATGTATTTGCCGTCATGTCCTTCTTCTAGAAAATACGCACTGGTAGTAGTTTTTAAATCTAAAACTCCAGTAGATAATTGATAAGTCTCTAGAGTTAGATCAGAGTTAGATGCTTGAACTCTAACTCGTAGTGTAGAAGTGTCCACTCCATCATTTGGTATAGTAAGAGGACCAGATACAGTATTTGAATCTATGAAAAATCTATTTGAAACTCTTGTGCCTTCTTTAATCGCTAGATTATTAAAAACAAATTTTTCTACGCCATCAATAGTCTGGATTGTGGTAGTGACATCTGATTCTGGGTAAAATTCAAAACTTGTTCCACCGCTCTGTGAAGAAAATATAGTGTTTCTTGAAAGAGTAAGAGTAGACTCAGTATATGAAGAAGAAGGGACAACAGAAAAATCTACAAATGCTGTGGCTGCTCTTGTTGATCTTGGTGTGTAACCCAAAGACTTAGCAATAGAAACCACAGAGTTTCTTTTAATAGCAGAGTCTAAAAAGGATTCATTAGCAAGCATGTGAGCAAGTACTGCATTATAGTGTGTATTGTATGCTAGAGTATCCAGCAAGACAGACAACGCAGAACCTTCAAAGTCATAATCTCTGAACTCATCTTGCGCTTGCATGAAGGTTTTTAGAGATTGTTTGATTTGATCGAAATCTAATTCGGATACATTAAGTTGTGCCATTGTTCTACCTTAATCTTTTTAAGTTGGCCGTAAGTGTCTGAGGTCTAGCAATACCCACAATAAAGAATGTCAACGTAACTTCATATGAATTAGTATCAAAATTAGGGCTTACTACTATAGTTTCAACTCTTGCCCTAGGCTCATAAGAAGTAATCAAATCTAATATAGTTCTCTGAATGATGCTTGCAAAATTTGAACTCATTGGCTCAAATAATAGTCCTCTTAAATTTGCTCCTTTCTGAGGAGCAAAAGGACGCTCATAAAAGTTAGTAAGCATCAATATCTTTATTGATTGTTTTACTGCGTTTACATCTAATTTTTTAGAGACATCACCTGTCAATGGATTTGCAGTGAATGCTAAATCCAAATCTTTGTAAAGTCTAGATATTTTAAGAGTGTCGTTTGCCATCTTAGTATTTATAACTCGTTTTGTTATAGTCCGATAGAATCTGGTAAATCTACGTTTATAAATGATTTTTCTTTTGCCTGCTTAACTTCTCGTATATCGTATACAAAATCTTTAATTTCTGGTATTTGTATACCCAATAGATCAGCAATTGCACTCTTCTTAGGAGTAGTTATAGGTGTTCCTTTCAAAACAAATCCTGCTCCATCTTCTTCAAAATTTGGAATCTTCTTACAGAGATTATCTAAATCTAAAGCCCCTTGTTTCAATAAGTTGGGTATATCATCAATAGCAACATCGCCTAAATCTAGTCCATCGTATTTTGTTTTCAAGTTATAAACTTCATTTTTTATATCATCGACTGCTAGTTTGGCTGCTAATATATCTGATGCAAATCCTTCGATGTCAGCTTGAAGACCTTTTATCTCTTCTGGAACCTCAATCTCTGGTAAAAATTCTTTTAGTTTAGAAGTAACTAAAGCCTCAATCTGAGCAGTGTCTTGTGCCATTGCAATGATAGCCGCAGCGTCTTTCACTGCTTGAGAAATCTCTGGACGAATGGGAATCTTATCGACAATACCGTCAATAATTTCATCTGTTGTTCCTAGAGACTGAGTAAGCTCTACTAGTTTTTCAGTAGCTCCGCATAAACTCATTTCTTATTCCTATGGTACTGGTGGAGTCATGTTAGCAGGATGCTTATGTGTTCCAAGAACAATAGGTCCTTGTCTCACGATTGTGCCACTTGCAACGCCGACTACGGTGTAATTGCCTGTATGTGTAGTATTTCCAATAATACTTCTAGCAGGAGCGATTGTATTCTGTGCTGTGGACTTTAACACTTGTGCGCCAATTGAAGACAAAGTTTGCAACCCTGTAGCTTCTACTAACTGAACTGCGCCAGTTAATGTTTGATTGACTGCGGCTGCTAGAGACATGTTCAAGGACATTGCTTTAAAACTTCCTATAGGCGCACTCGCACTAACACTTCCTGTAGTACTCATTATTTTGAATCCTAGTATAGAAGTGTGACTAGTAGAGCCAACAGATATTGCTGAAATACTTCCACCTACCGTAGTAAACTTGTCCCCGCCTACAGTTTGAGTATTATTTCCAATGATAGTGTCTGTATGATTGCCTCCAGTTCTAAACGAACTGCTACGAGAGACGTTCGTACTTTGACCAGACAATACTTCTGTCATATCATTGCCGACAACTTTTGTTATTCTATCACCACCAACTGTAGTGAAAAGATTGCCGCCAATTTCTTGATACATATCACCAGTTACGAGCATTCTTGCATCGCCGCCGATTGTTACATCACACGTGCCTTTAATGTAGACTTTTTTGTCTTTTAGTGTTATCTCGTATTCATCACCAACAACTTTCGTAGTCTTTGAGCCGTCTGCTTGTATCTCATAGAAAGTACCAGCGTTATGATACTCGTGAATGCGACCGTTGTTTGGAGTGTCATCAACTTCAAACACATGACCGGTTTCAGTTTCAGTTACTTTATTGTATGGATATGCTGAAGTTTTGTTATCAACATTTGGCGCTTGATTTGGCGCATTATACTGCCATCCCTCTTCGCCAAAGCGAGGATGTGGCTCTTCCCAAATCTCTCTATCGTATACTGCTCCTGCTTTGTCGTCTTGTATGGATTCAATATGAGGAGCAGCGGCTCTTGGTATTGCTTCTTGACGAGTAGCTCTTTTGTTAATAAGAGATTGATGTCCCTCTGCAACTGCGTTTCTTGCTAGTCGTGAAAGATCAGGCTCCTGTAGACCATTTAGACCGCTTTCTCCTTCTCTAGGATACACCCCATGTGGATCAGCAAATCCTTTTTTGGAATCTGTTCTTTTATTTCTTGGCTTACCTGGCAATGTTCCAAAAATAATTGGAACTTGTTCATCTTCTCCGTCACTGAAAAAGCCAACTACAGTTGTTCCTTCAACATATGCAGGAGTTTCGCCTACTCCAGAAATGCTCGCAGAAGTCATCGGCATAATAGGAACTGCCCAAGGCAATTCTGTAGTAGGAAGTTCTCCTAAGTCTTCGGTATGATAACCAATAATACGAACCTTACATCTGCCCAATTGAGCAGGATCCGCTCTATCTTCTACTACACCTATCCACCACTTAAAATTAGGATACATCTATTCTTCTCCTTCCAAAGCGGCATTCTCTGGTGAAGAAGAAAGTCCATTCTTTATCAATTCTGTTTCCATAACGTGTCTATCTGAAGTTATCTTGTGATGTATTGCTGATATAATATATAGACCAGAAAGCAAAGGATCAAGAACAGTAGTCAAATCATCCGACGGTGGTTCAGGTGAAGGATGCAATAAACTTATTAAATTTCCAACTTGTATATCTGTTCGACCTGGAACTGTCATGAGAAATTTATTATTATCAAACGAATTCAGATAACTTTGTCTAAACAGAATTCTATCTGCTGTGTAATTAGAAGTTGAACCATCTGGCAAATCTTCTTCATCTGTCAATCCATAATCATTAAAAAGTCCTGTATTGAAAGAATAGAAGTCTTTTTTTGCTAGAGGATTTCTTTTTATATTCGAAGGCAGTATGTTTGTAGGACCGGTCTTGTAAAACTTATTCATATCTTTCGTAAAATCAAAATTCTTATGAATAATTTTTTTGGTGTACAAATCATATCCATCTACACTGGAAGAAAATGCCCCTTTATTGTTTCCATCCATTACATCAATAGTAGTAAGCATTTTCAAATTTTCAATACGTGTTATCTCGTCTGGCATTCTGTTGCCAACAAAACCAACGTCACTAATTCTTCTTGGCATTTTAGCGCCATCTCTTTCTAAAACATATTCGTCAAATACTGCATCTCTTCTCTGTACATATATTAAACTTTCTATACTTGCAAAATAAAACGCTTTGTTCGACTCAAAGAAAAGATAATCAGAGCCTAGAAGAGAGGCGCCTTTTGCTTTCTTAGATAGATAATTCATATTTTTAAAAGGAGACCAGTGATTGGATACATACTTAACTTTTCTCGTATGAGGTGCATCAAGAATAACTAATGGTCTATCGACTTCTAAAAATTCTTCGTATATACTTTTTGCAACGGCATCTGTAGTATCATTGTAAGATTTTCTTATTGTCGTTGTTTGTTGTTCGTATCCTTCAATTGACATGAACGAAATATTATAAAATTGTGACCTATCATCATTAAGAACTCTATCATAGATAGCATATATTTGAAATGTCTTTTCTATTACATTATCTGGATTATCTTCTAGTGTTGGAGTTCTGAGTTTAATTGTAATATACTCATTTCCCAGAATAGGAAGATTAGATATTAGGTTTGTTGCATCTGCAAGCACGACATTGCCAGTCATGCACGGAGAAAACAAATCTTCGTACAAATTTATCTCTATCATAAACTCGGTGATGTCAGCAAATTCTTCAGTCGTAGGACTTGTTATAATTAGCTTTTCTAGTTTAAAATCACCGGCTTGTACGAGAACTTCATCTTCCATATTATTTCGCCATCAAACTCTTGTAACTTGTAACAAACTGTGCCAAAAACTCTGGCTTCAATACAAATATTTGTCTCTTCTTTTCGTTCTCTGAAATCTCAAAATCTAAATTTGATACTGCTTGTATTGTTCCAGCAGCAATTGCAGCTACATCATAATCTACAATAATAGGAGGTTCTGATGGATCTACAGCAACCGCTTGTATTTCGCCTGCTGCTAATTTTTCAGCATCATACTGAACAAGAATAGTACTATCGTCTGCTAGTGCATAACGATAAGCCAATTCATAATGATGATCTTTCAATGCATTGCCTTGACCATACTTTGCTTCAGTGTAATCAAAAAGCAATGATTGATTTTTAGGCCACTCTTCATTTACGTTTACAATATCGTTGACGGTCAATATTACCCAATGATATTTTGGTGTACTATAGAAGTTATTAGCCAACATTTCAGGTGTTTCGCCGTCTTTAACATAGTAAGCATTAACAGCTAACTTGCTGTTTATTCTTCTATCGAGACCAACTCTTCTGAAAATATCTTTAGTTAATATCGTTTTTTCATTTGCCTTATACGTTATTCTTGGCATTGCTTTGAAAAACATTAGAATCCGTCCGCTATTCTGTTGTTAGTGAGGGTTTCAAGTTCGGTGAATGCTAACTCCAAATTAATTTCAACAGGAGCACCGTTAGTTCCCATAAAAGTAGTAAAGGCATCTTGATTGCCATATGTTACTTTTATATCAGTCAACGCACATTGAGATATCTTGTTTAGATGCTCGTTTCTGCTTCCATTGTAACAGTATTCTATTTCAAATTCAGAAGGATATTCTAAGAACAAACCAGTAGGATCATTTTCTGGATGCATATGATATTTAAATAGATCAATAATTCTTCTTACATTATTATATTCTGTTTCGTTCTTGGGCGCAAATTTGTAATTAAATGCAAACTGACGAAAGCCCATGCTAGTAAACAATTGTTCTTTATACGGATTAGCTACTTTAGCAGACGCTAAATCAACAGCAGAACCTAGTTCTCCTCCTATTCCAAAAGAAGATGGTAAATTAGCTGCGGCTTTAATTGCGCCTCTTATTCCTAGTTCTCCCACACCTGTTCCAGATTCCAGTAAGTCAGAGGCATTAAATTCAGTGCCTTTCATTCCAGCTAAAGGTCCTAGCTCTTTGTTTTCCCAATTTGCGCTATATCTAGCAACAGGAGGCTGTGAGATATGTAAATTAATTTGTCCTAGAGTTCTAACTGTTCTAACACTTTCTACTACCGCAGAAGCTAAGCCAGCACCGACGCTACCTCCTAAAAAACCAGACAACAATTTGCCAGCGCCGCTTGCTTTTGACCCTGCAAGAGAAAACCCAATAGCGGCTCCTGCGACTGACGCAGATAGTAACGATATAGTTCGATCCTGATCTGCGGTAAAATTATTTTGTTCAGTTTTTTCTACTACCTCAAGTGATCCACCGGCGTTCTTAAGGACTCCGCTAGACCCTATTCCATCGTTGGTAAGTTGAGCTACACGACTGTTTTCTCTAGCTAAGATACTGAAGCGTACACTATGAAGTTGTTCTGGATTTTTTGAATCTCGTTCGCCGACTTTCAAAGGATACTCAAGAGAAATCGCAGAAGTATAAACATATTTTTTTAGAGCGTCTTTTTCTTCTTGTGGGATATCAGATACTTCTTCCGTTTCGTAAGAATTTTTTCCATCGAATATTGAAGATACAGCACCCGCCATATTAAATGTATCTTGTACATCGGATTCGTACCTTTGTCTGAGTACGACTACGTCTTGCTCGGTTAGTTTGGCACCGGTTGCTCTGATAGATGAGAGTTCTGATTCAAATGACATTCTAATTCCTGCGTAAAGAATTGTTTTCTTTATTTATAACAGGAAATTGAGGATATACTAATCTTCTGAGTCTGGAGTGCCAGTTGCTTTCGGATCTATTATTTGGCGAGTGAATGCCTTTTCTTCGATTATTCCGTTTATATAATCGACACCAGAGTATTCATGATATTTCTTTAAATCTTCTTCAGAAATACTTTCAATAAACTTTTTCCAGTATTTCTGACCACGATTACTAAGAGGACCATATTTGTCAGTGATTGGATCAACCCAATGCTTAGTAACATAATCGTGTGTTCCCAAAAAATGAAAACAATGCATCTCTCTTTGATTAAAAAGAGACCAGCCATTAATGAATGACTTCAATACCATATAGTGTTCTTCGCCGTCAAAAAATATTCTTGAATCGTATCCTATTTCATCGACCCAGCGAGTAGGAGCAAAGAAATTTCCTGCAAAGATATGTATAGCTGGTTCTACGTCTTCGGTGCTATCAATGTGTTCACCATGAGCGGCAGGTCTTCTAATGTGTTTTTGAAATGTAAAGTATCTTCCTCTGCTAGTTTTATGATGATTTGGATCATACATTTTAAATGGCTTACCATCTTCTAGTTTGAAGTTGTGGCAAGCAGCAGTTAGAATGACTCTAGTATTTTTTGCTTTTTGTCTTCCCAATTCCCAATCTTGCAATAAGTAACGATCCCAATTTTTGTTAAAAAGCATATGGGAATCTACTTGATATATAAAATCTTCGTCTTCGATGTGAGCAGCATTTATTTTTCTAGCCCAAACTACTCCATCTGCATACTCAGGATCTATTCTTTTATATTTTACATTTGGATGGTTGACTAGGTCTGGCTCAACTGTAACAAGACTGTCTTCAAGACACGTTTGTTCAAAGACACCTATAGTTATTTCGTTATCATCGGAGCGTTCATCTAACAAACTTTTAACGGTATATTTTAATAAAGGATCACGAAAAGAGACTACACTAACAAAAATTTTCATTCTTTTTTATCCAAAGTGAACAGTTTTTTGACAGAAAGAAATTTTCTATAGTATTGACTATCACCGCTAAGTATTGAATTTCGACTCTTATCAACTTGTTGATCTGTTCCAGGTCCATAACCACCTATTAAATCAGTATTTAAAAATGGTATTATATGTAACAAAGGTTCTCCTGCCTTTATATTTATCTCGCACTTTCTCTTTGGTGTACAAATTAGATTTGCTGTAGAAAAGTTTTTATAGTCCACTACCCCTGGCCATATATGCAAGTCATCAAAAACATCATTGTGATAAATTGCAGGAAGTATAAGAGCTGATATATTTTTACTAACAAAAATATTCCAAGGTGCACCTATGTGTAATACAGTGAGAGGAACATTGTCTTCTATTTTTATGATTCCTTCTACAATATTAGAATCCATTTTTCTTGGTTGTAAAAAGCCCCTAGCTCCTCGTTGTTTAGAACCTATAGTAGACACTACACCAGCTTTATTTGCTTTAATCTTTATGTCTACCCACGCAGGTATTACATATCCAAGTTTTGCATAGTCTGCCATACCAGGACAATGTGGAAAAATGTTTGCTCCTGTTTTTGCTATTCTGGCATCTTTTCCTATAACTTCTACGTCTTTCGCTAACTGTACAGGAAAATCCAGGTATGCGTTTCTAGATACATCAACAAACTCAATATCTTTTTTCTTTTTAAAAAATAAAGGCATTATTTTCTTTTCTCTCTCAACTCATCAGTATAAACACGAACTCTAGTATTTTGTTGTTTTCGAATGTCATCAATAGCTTTAAATTCTTTATCTGACATAGGTCTAACAGAACAGTCTCTAGGAACAGAATCTCTTTTAACAGGAATTGCTACTACAAGAGGAGTTCCTGCTGGAAGATGACCGTCAAAATTTGGAGTATGCCAAACAGCAGGAAAATTTACTTCTTTTGGATAAGTATCTGTGTCTACTAATCCTCCTAAGCAAGTAAAGTGTGGATTCTGTAAGTTGTTATTCACAAGAGGCATGAACAGTGTACTCCATCCAGGAGCAGTCTTTACTACCCAATGATTTATAAACTTAACAGGAGGAGCTGGCATACCAGGAGCTTTTGGTCCTAACTGTTCTAGATTATGAAACTCTGCTAATTTGATTTGGGGGGGATTAAAAACTTCAATTTGTCTCAAGTCCTCCGAAGACTTTAGTCCTAGATCCCCACAAAGAGGAATAACATAACCTAATGTCATAGCATCTAACATAGGCATACATTTTTTTGCAGTCATATTAGGCCTATTGACATTATCTTTTGACGGCATAGTAGGAGGTATACTTTTGAACCACTCTGGTACATGTTTGTTTGCAGGTCGTGGCTCAGGTATTATTCCTTGAACACTAGGATGACAATAAAACTCTATGATAGGAGTTTCTTTTTTCTTCAAAAAATTAAACATTATGATTCTCTAGGACCAGTTACCCATGTAACCAGTGTATTTCTTTCGCCAGAAGTTACTGAAGTGACTCTGTGAGGCATCCAGGAGGCAAAGAAAAGTGCATCGCCTTTCTTTGGCCGAATAGTTTGAATTTCATCGAGATTGCCGTTGATGCAAATTTGAAAATCACCGCCTTCGTAATCTTCTGGATCGTTTAGCATAACGACTACAGATATTTTTCTTTGTTTAATTTGATATCCAAAGAAAACGTCCCAATGCCAAGTATAATGGCCATTGAGTTCGTATTTGGTATATTGCATAGGACCAAAATCATCTACATCATACATGAAATGATCTTTGTTGGCGGTTCCTATGAGGGATCCCATTTTCTGGTATAACCAATTGGTGTTCTCATCATGATTCATAAAAAAGACAGAAGAGTCTCTTGCCTTTTTCATGTCTTCAGGACTCATTGTAGAAGAGCCTACAGTTCCTTGCTGAAATGTTTGCAGCTCTTCTATTTCTCTAATTTTTTCAACTTCCTCTGCACTGAAAGCCTGAGTCATATGGGCATAACATTGCAGAGGAGCATTATATTTTGCAATTTTTGGCATAATATTTTCACTCAAAGTATATTATAATACTACATTATATATAATTATTTAGAACATGTCAATTCTTTTTGATTGTAACTTCCCCTCCATCAGGAACATCTACTGGATAAGTATTGTCGTCTGGATAATCATAATATGATACCTCAGATGCAGATGTAAATGTTGCTTCAGTGCCTCCTACGTTTGAACCTGGTAAAGTAATACCTAATGCAGTAGCGGGCTGCCCTGGCTGCGCTGCAATAGGAGCATTATATGTTGCTACATTACCTGGTGTTGGAGCATTATATGTTGCAGGAGTTCCTCCTTCCTCTACATTATATGTCGCTACATTACCTGGTGCTGGAGCATTGTATGTCGCTACATTACCTGGTGTTGGAGCATTATATGTTGCAGGATTACCAGCTGCCTCTGAGTTATATGTTGCTGGTGTGCCTTCGACTGGCGAAGTATAACCTGTAATTGTAGGCGGATAATTAACTGCAGGAACATATATTGGAGCATTATATGTCGCCACAGTGCCAGGAGTAGGAGAATTATAGTTTGCTATAGGACCTGAATTGTAAGTAACAGGCCCTGGAACAGGTGGATTATAGTTAGCATTTCCGGGATAATATTGCGCAGGATCAGGCGGAATTAAACTCGGGCTATATATAGGATCTCCCCCATCAGGTGGATTGTACCCTACGATTGGATATGGTCCAACCTCACCATAAATAGCATTACCATCTGTTCCAGGATTATAGAAAGCAGTGCCGTTAGTGGGTGAATTGTAACCAGTAAGTACAGGATCGCCTGGTCCATATATAGCATCACCTGGGCTAGTAGGATTATAGTTAGCATCTCCAGGAGTAGGAGAATTGTATCCAGTGGGTGTTCCTGGATCGTAAACAGGCGGATCTGGTGGTATGAAAGGATCGCCATAGTCAATCCCTGGAAAGTAAAATGGAGCATTATAGCCTGTTGGATTACCTGATGTAGGAGCATTGTATCCAGCTAAGTTTCCACCACTAGGTGGATTGTAGCCTATAAGTTCCTCGTCTCCCGGTGCATATATAGCAGTTCCAGGAGTAGGAGCATTGTAAGCAATCTCTCCATCACCAGGTGGATTATAACCTACAACTCCATACGTGCCTGGACCATAAATAGCATTTCCAGGCGTAGGCGAAGTGTATCCTGTAATTGTAGGCGGATAATTAACTGCAGGAACATATGTAGGAGAATTATATGAAGCTACATTGCCAGGAGTAGGCGTATTATAGGTTGCATCGGGTGTACTATAATTTGCAGTTCCTGGAATATCTGGATTATATGTCGCAGGAGTTCCAGGATAATATTGCTCAGGATCAGGCGGTATACCACTAGGGCTATATATAGGATCTCCCTCATCAGGTGGATTATATGTTGCAGGATTACTTGAAGATCCAGTGTTATACGATGAAACATTCCCTCCTGTTGGAGCATTATATGTCGCTACATTACCTGGTGTTGGAGCATTATATGTCGCTGGATTACTTGAACCAGAAGTATTATATGTAGCAGGAGTACCGTCAACATCTGCATTATATGTAGCAGGATTTCCTGATAACTCTGAATTATAGGTTGCTACATTACCTGGTGTTGGAGCATTATATGTCGCTGGATTACTTGAACCAGAACTATTATAATTTCCTGTAGGATTTCCAGGATAATAGTCAACACCAGCGAAATTTCCACCGCCTATTGGATTATAACCTATAAGTTCACCCTCACTTTGTTCGTAAATAGCAGTACCTGGTGGTCCGGGATTGTACCCTACGATTGGGTATGGTCCAATCTCACCATAAATAGGATTTCCGCCGCTTGGTGCATTATAGCCTGTAAGTACCGGTGGGCCGGTTTCATAAATAGCATTTCCGCCACTGTCAGGATTATAGTTAGCAGTTCCAGGAGTAGGAGAATTGTATCCAGTGGGTGTTCCTGGGTCGTAATATGGCGGATCTGGTGGTATGAAAGGATCGCCGTATTCAATTCCTGGATGGTAAAATGGAGCATTATATCCTGTTGCACTACCTGCTGTGGGCGAATTGTATCCAGCCAAGTTTCCGCCGATTATTGGATTGTAGCCTATAAGTTCCTCTTCGCCTGGTTCATATATAGCAGTTCCATCCTCAGAAGTATTAAAGCCCACAACTCCATACGTGCCTGGACCATACACAGGATCTCCTTCACCAGGTGGATTATAACCTACAAGGACCTCTCCCCCTGGCCCATATATAGCATTTCCGCCAGTAACTGGATTATATGTGACATCAGTATCTGGAGAATTATAAACTGCATTACCTCCTGTTGGAGAATTATATGTCGCTACAGTACCTGGTGTTGGAGAATTGTATGTCGCTGGATTACTAGAAGAACCTGAATTATATGACGCTACATTACCTGGTGTTGGAGCATTGTATGTCGCTACATTACTTTGACCAGGAGGGTTATATGTAGCGGCATTGCCTGGTACAGGAGCATTATATCCAGCGATAGTACCAGCAACTTCAGCATTGCCCGAGCCACCTTTTCCCTCTACTGTGATAGAGTTCTTGCCGAAAGGAACAGCAACATTTCCTGGAGCGTTAAAGGTAAATGTACCAGTTCCGCTTGCTCTCCAAGTCTTCTCTAGTCCAAACTTACCAATTGGCATTAGCTAACATCCTTCATCGATAAAGATACTACATACGATGTACCTTGATCGTATGTAAATGCAGTCCAAATATCAACTTCATTTGCTCCCGTAGAAGCAGGGGGTGCAACTCCGCCTGCAAATGCACCATCTGTCCAAGTAATCGTATGCCCGCCTGAGCCATCTTGTATTGCTACAATCGTTGCTACAGAAGTGCTGCCAGCAGCAGGAGGATTAGTAAACGTGACAGTTGTATCTCCAGTGAGATTTAATCTAAAGATGTTTGCTGCTGATAAATCTAAATTTATAGAGCCAGTAGCAGGATCTGTAGTGAGCATAACCTCACCGTATCCTTTAAGATCGCCTGTAATATCACCAAAAGTTACATCGCTTCCATTTTCAATTTTGTCTGTGTTCAAATTCTCAAAGTTAGCATCCATTTCTTCTGTAGTGAGAGCCCGGTCAAGATCCTCTCTTTTGACAATAGTAGCCATATTTTTAATTTCCTATTAGATAAATAGAGTATTATTTTAAGTTATTTATAACAGAAAAAGATTCAGTAGATGACATATTCAAAAGAAGTTTATTCAGGAAGATTCCAGCCGAGAAATCCTGCGAAGTATAAAGGCAATGTTAGACAAATTACTTATCGCTCCAGTTATGAATTAAAATTCATGAACTGGTGTGACCTCAGCGATTCTGTGTTAGAATGGGGCAGTGAAGAGATAGTCATACCTTATCGTTCTCCGCTAGACAATAAAATACATCGTTACTTTGTAGATTTTATTGTAAAGATACGCAGCAAAGATAAAGTAAGAATGTGTCTTGTTGAGGTGAAGCCAAAACGATTCACACAAGAGCCTAAAAAGCCCTCTCGTAAAACAAAAAGATTTATCAACGAAGTCAAACAATGGGGAGTCAATCTCGCTAAATGGGAAGCCGCCAAAGAATTCTGTCTTGATCGCAACTGGGAGTTTATGATTATAACTGAGAAAGAACTCGGTATTTAGTTATAAATAGTCACATGGCTAATCCTTTTGAAAATATAAGAACAAACGCAGGCGAACAAGATCGTTCTTTTCGCTGGTATCAGGACAATGTTCGTAAAGTTGCGAGTAACATTACTTCGTTCAGCAATGCGTCAAAGTCTGATCTAGGAGAGTTTGTAACAAGACTCGAACCTGGAAACATGTACATGTATGTTTACGATCCCAAGTACAAAGATTCACTTCCGTACTGGGATCAGTTTCCGTTGTGTCTACCTTTCGATGATATATCAGGCGGGTTTGTAGGAATCAACATGCACTATTTGCCTTATCTACAACGAGCAAAGTTGTTGGGCGAATTGTTAAACTACACTGACAAGAATATAAGCGAGAAAAGTAAAATAGAAGTGAGCTGGAGCGTACTAAAAAACTTTGGTAAGTTCCCACAAGTAAAGCCATCAGTAAAGAAGTATTTGTATAGTCAAGTGAATAGTAGATTTTTTAAGATAAATCCAGAACATTGGAAAGCAGCAATATTTTTGCCAACTCAAAACTTCGAAGGCGCTTCACAACAAAAAGTATACAGAGACAGTAGAGACATAATCAATGGCTAAGTCACACACAAAACTACAAAACTTTTTATCTCAAATACGAACTCAGAATACTCCTAGGTCCGACAGGTTTGAAGTCGTATTCAATTTGCCCCCAGGACTTCAAGGATCTCCAGGATTTACACGGTCACTGAGTATTTATTGCGAGGAGGCTCAAATACCGGGATTAGCCGCTACTAATCTACCTATTAAAATAGGAGCTTGGACTGAGTATAGAACTCAGAATGTTGAATTTTTAACAACAGAACTTTCCTTCACGTTTTTATGTGATGAGCTTTGGTCTGGCAGAGAAGTTTTTGAAGACTGGATAGCGCTTGCTGCAAATACTAATAGCAAAGAAGTTGGATTTTACGAGAATTATGTAGCAGATATAACAGTAAAGTCATTGAGTACTCAAGATGATGTATTGGCGTCTTGGAAAGTCATTGAAGCCACACCTAAATTAATCAATCTAATTCCTGTCTCTTGGAGTAATCAAGGAGTTATCAGAATGTCAGTGTCTTTTGCTGCTAAGAGGTGGGAAAGAGTTTATGATGAAGTAGGTATTGAAGCGATAGGCGATCCAGCACAGTATACCGACGAACAAAAAGCTAAGTCTTGGTTTGATGCTCTAAGCGGGAAAAGTGACTTCTTTAGCAAGCAGCAGGGACCGAAGCAACCAAACAGTTAATATTTAAAATTAATTCATAGTGATTGGAGAATATAATGGCATTACCGATAATTGATGTACCAACTTTTGATTTAAAAGTACCAGGAATAAAAGAAAAGATTAAATTTAGACCTTTTCTAGTAAAAGAAAATAAGATTTTAACACTGGCAGCAGCATCAGAAATAATAGAAGACATGTATTCTGCATGTTGTCAAGTTATAGAAAATTGTTCTTTTGGTGAATTAAATTCTAAAGATTTGGCAATGTATCAAATACAATGGATATTCATACGCTTGCGCTCTAAATCTATTGGAGACACACAGTCTTTTATTTTGAGTTGTGGCAAGTGTGAAAATAAAATTAACTATGATATGAATTTATCTGACTTTGAAATTGTAGGAGATTACGAAACATCTGAGAAAAAAATAGAACTTTCTGAAACGACAGGTATTGTGTTAAAGTATCCATCAGCAGAAGTTCAAATTAAAAAAGATCAATTAGACGATATTGAATTACTATTAAATTCAATATCTTACATTTATCAAGATGAAGAAATCGTAACACCAGAAGAAGAGACGATTGAGGAAATGCTAGAATTTGTATCAAATTTACCTTTGAGTGTATTGAACGAATCAGCAGAGTTTTTTCAAAATATACCAACACTATTGCATAAAGTAGATTATGAATGCACAGAATGTGGCACTAAAAATGAAATATTAATAAATGGTTACGATCATTTTTTCGGCTAACTCTTTCTCAGGATTCGATTGAAAATTATTATAAAACGAATTTTTTGTTAATGCAAGAGCATCATTATAGTTTGAGTGAATTGGAAAATATGATGCCTTGGGAAAGAGAAGTTTATGTTGGTATGCTAATAACACATTTAAAAAAGAAAGCAGAGAAACAACAGAGTAAACAATAATGCTTAAATTTACAGGTAGAAATATAGGTGACGAAGGTTTCAGCGGTGCTAATGTCATAGACACTGAAAACAAAAATCGTTTTTCTAAAGAAGGGGCTCAATTTATAGCTGAAACTATAAAAAAAGCAATAGCGCCTGTAAACTTTGACAAATCTCAGACTAATAAAAATGCTATATCTATTGCGTCAAGTAATTTAATGCAGACTATTGAAAAAAATACTTTAGCAGCGCAAGAAGTATTACAAGAAAATATAGAAACTGAAAAAGAATTTAAAAAATTAATAGAAATTATGGCAGCGGCTCAAGAAAAATCTGGGGAAGCTAGTGTGATGGCAATTAGAGAAGCCATTAAACAGATAGAGAGAATAAAACTTTCTTCAGACAATCCAAATAAAGTTGATAAGGCACTAAATCTAAATCAAGTACAAGAAAATTTAAGCAAGCAACTTGGTCGTCAATCAATCGGGGGCGCTATATTTCAAAAATTATTTAATGTTGATCTTAGAACCGAAAAGGCGTCAAGTGCATTTTCGGCTGAAAAACTGTTTGGTTTGGACGGAGGCTCTAAAGACACTTTAAGTAAATTAAAAGATCAAGTTAAATCAGAGATTGAAGCTGGTGATAAAGGTTCTGCACAAAGAGCAGTTGTCGAGTCGATATCATCGGAATCTGAAGCTTCTGCACAAAAAACTTCTGTACAAAAAATATCCTCTAAAAATGAAGAAAATGCACAGGGAGGCAAAGTTTTCAGATCTGGTATTGATAGAGAATCTTTAGACAACAAAAAAGTTGAACTACTAGAAGACATTTTAAAAGAACTTAAACAGATAAGTGAGAACACTTCTGCAGGCTTATTAGATTTTTTACCCGATGGCCCCTTTCCTCCTCCTGGTTCTCCTACCGGAAGCGGTGGCGGTGGCAGTGGCGGTAAGGGAAATCGTAATGGTAGTGGAACAAATAAAGGTAAGGGAAATCGTAATGGTAGTGGAAAAAATACAGGTAACGCATCTAGATCTACATCTAGATTCCCTAAACTATCTCGTGGATTAGGCGGCGCATCGAGGTTTTTAGGACCTGCTCTTGCAGCAGGAACAGTCGGCATGGATCTTTATAGTCAATCTACTACTATTGAAGAAGTAGAAAATGCTGTTCAAGCAGGGCAAATATCACCAGAAGAAGGTCAATCTATAATTGATGATAAAAAGAATACTACTACAGGACAACTAGCAGGTACAGCATTAGGAATTGCTGCTAGCACTGTTGCTGCAGGTGCTCTAACAGCAATAGGAGCTCCTGTTTTAGCTACTGCTGGCGCCGTGGGAGCAATTGGTTTCGGAATGTACAAAGCAGGACAAGCAGTAGGGGATGCGTTTGTTACTACGCCCGAAGAAGCAGCATTAGAAGAAGCAAAAGAAAGTGGTTTATATAGAGAGATTACTTTTGGTAAAAGTCAAGTCGATAAAAATTTATTAGCGAATACTAATGACATACAACAATTGAATGCTATAATAAATGATAACGATATAAGTACTAGTGACAAATTTCTAGTGGGAGAAAGAATAGCACAAATAACTTCTGGAGTGATAGCAGGACAAGCAAATCCTAATTATAATGATGAAAGCAGATTTGGTATACAAGATGCACCGATTATGAATCAAACATCTCCGGAAATACTAGTAACGCCTACGGCCGATGCGGTCGATAAAACGACAGATAAATATCAACAAATAATAAACAATACTGTAACTAATATATTTAACACTAATACAAACAATAATGGAATTGGATCACAACCTATTCTTGTGTCTTCACCTTCTGTTAGAAACAATAACAATTCTTTTAGATTTTATCAACACAAGAATAATTAATAACACAAGATAAAGAAAAGGGGCATAAGCCCCTTTTCTTTTGACTAATTACTAGTCGTCTTGTGCTAGTTTAGCAAAGTAAGACATTGTATCGTCTTCATCGTCAGCAACAGCCGCTACAGTTTCTTTTCTGCTTTCTACTGCTGCTGTAACGTCCTTCAAAAAGGCATCATCAGATGAGTCGCCAGTAGTTGCAGAGATGCTTTCTGCTGTACCGACTCGTGAAGATGATCCTAGAACAAAGTCTAGCTTCTTCTTGAGTTCATCATAAGACTTGAAGTTGCTTGGAGCAATAATTTCAGCAAGTGAGTGCTGCTTATTCCAGATCGCTTCAATCTCTTCGTCTGTTGCTGCGACAGGGCTAGGAGCTGCAAACTCTGACTTGTCGTAGTTGCGATAGCCTTCTACTTGACGAATCTTTAGTTTGAAGTTAGCACCATCCCAGAAGTCGAATGGGTTCATTGGATCTTCGTCTTGGAACTCAGGCTGCATAGCGTCTTTGATCTTGTCGAAGATTTTCTTACCAAACTTGTAAAGGAAGACTTTACCGTTGTTAGAAGGATTGCCTGAATCTTCTACGACTAGAATATTAGCGTAGTATGAGAGACGGCGCTTCTGCTTACGAGCAATTTCTTTATTAGCTTCTACACCGCTGTTCCAAAGCTCTGAGTTGAGTTCTGATACAGGGTCAGTTTGCTTGAGTGTAGTAAGTGAGTTTTCGATATACCACTTACCAGTTGGACCTTGGAAACCGTGATTCCAAAGTTGTGCCCACGGCATGTCTTCGCCTTGTGGAGCAGGGAGGAAACGAATAACAGCGTAGCCGTTACCTGCTTGGTCTACTGTAGGCTTCCACTCTCGGTCATCACCTTTGTTACCTTGTTGAGGTGAATCGAGTTTTTCAACTTCCTTCATAAGTGAATCGAAGTTGCCACGGGCCTTGCGTAGATCGGATAGTGAATTAAACGACATATGATTTCTCCTTGTATGCGTTGTATAGTTGTATTGCGATATATAGCGTTATATTACTTTGTATAAAAGTTTTCGAATACATCATCTAACTTCGATGTATCAATCTTATTTATACTCTTTAGTTCCCTGTCAATTTTCTTTTCAGGGCGTTTTTCGATGCGCTTGATGCGCTTTTCTTGCGGTTTAAACTTATTAGATTTACTCATCACCGTAAATTGAAATCAATTTCTCCATGTACTGTGAATTAATACTATCTTTGTCAAAACGAACAAAGGGTTTATATTTTGATACAAGAAGGCAAGTATCCTCAAGTACGAAATCATCACTGTACTTACTCACAAAGGGACGCAACTTTTCTAACATAACTACTGTTTCCAAGTTGATATCATGTCCCATAATCATTCTAAAAATTAGAGGATGACCTCCTTCAAATATCGCAGACTTGATTCCATCTTTTTCCATTCGAAATAGAATATTATCTAAGTCTGTATTGAAATTATACAACATTCTTTTCTTGTTTGTCAACCACTTTTTATGGGTTTCTAGTAGACTAGCATCAAAGATGCCGCCCCACTTGTCACCACTAACAAAGTTAGCAACTAAGATGTCGATAATTTCAGATCGCTTAAAGTCCCTTGCCAACTTACGAAAAGACATTATATCTTTTCGCTTTAGGAAAGTTTCTTTCTTAGCACGAACAGCACCTTTAGTTTGGGTGATGTCGTAACTCTTGGTTGTAAAGTGTAACTTGAGTGCCATGTACACTTTATAAACGTCAAAAGGTTCCATATTAAAAAGGTAGTTTATTTGCCTTCACCTTGAGTAAGTTTAAGTCTTGAGCCTCAGCTTCTAATTTGTCTTTCAAACTAGAACTAAGAAGTTTGTTTACACTCTCAATTTCGATATCATTTTTAACACAGTATTCTAATAGAATATCCATGCAAGTAGAATTTGTGTGTACCGCTCTTCTTTCAATATGCTGAGAAAACTCAGAGGGAGTATTAAACTTTTTTGTTATCACAAAAACGTCTGTTAATTTTTCTGGGTTAGCCATAAATTCGTTTACTACTCTAATTGTCAATCGTGTTCTCCTTCAACCAGTTATCAATGTAACTGAAGACATCATTAGGACATTCTATATAAGGCTTTTTGCAAATCGTTGTTTGCGCTTCGCCCGGTTTATCAAAACTATGAACGATTGAGGTGTTAAATGCTTGAGCAATTGATAGTATAGTCTTAGGATCACCTTTGCCGAAATGTACTTCTTCGTGGTGATTAGGGTCTACTAACAACTGCAATATGCCTTGTACCACATCATCTACATGAGTAAAATCTCTCTCTTTACTTCCATTACCAAAAATAGTAAGAGGATTTCCTTTCAAATAATCTTTCTTAAACTTTCGTATTACTGTGCTGTATGGACCGTAGTCTGCTTCTCTAGGACCATACACATTGTAAAAGAACATTTTCATGTATTTAAGATCATACAACTCTTTATACAATTCCAATATTCCTTCACACGCTGCTTTGCTCCAAGTATACGGATTGACTGAATCTTTATACTGTGTACTTGAAGATGTTGCGAAGAACAAGAATGTGTGCCAGTGTCTTGCCCAATCAGCAACAGCAGTTGTTGTAGTTATGTTATTATCTATAGTGTCTCTAGGCTCTTCAAGCGAACGCCTAACACGAGGACTATTTGCTAAATGCATAATTGCTAATGGCCGTGTAATCTTCTCCGTTAGCTTGCAAGTAGAAACATCTTCAAAAAAGTATTCTACGTTAGGTCTATCAATGACATACTTACCTTGGCGCTTATCATCAACGACATAAACATGAAATCCAATATCAGATAGTCTATCTACAAGGTGCGAACCGATAAATCCACAGCCACCAGTTACTACAATTTTTGCTTCTATTTCGTCAGTCATAATACCATTATACACTATTGAGACTAGATGTCAAGTTTTCTATAAAAGATGTGTGAATCTATCTTTGTTGTTTTGTTAAATGCTAATCGCCAATCTGGCTTAACATGATCTGCATGATAATATTCAGCGCCGCCTGTGTTGTCTTTGTGTTTGCCAAGAATAACTTCACTAGCTAGGCGATAGAGATTTTCATATTCTCTGGTGTTTCGAATAGAGTCAGACTTGCCGTCACAATACCAACTAAACTGGCACTTGTTTCTAATAGGCACAAGTCGATCTCTTTTCTCTTTCCACCATGACGAATACTGCGCTTGATATACGACTGAACATATGTCGTTTGGAAATGACTCGCTTTCAACTCGATTGAGTGTAACAAAAGCTACTGCCTTCTTACCTTCAAGCGATTCTCCACGAGCTTCAAAATATATGTTGGTTGCTAAACAATGAGTCTCTCGCTGTGCTATCTCATAAAACGAGGGACTTCTTTCTACTTCTACTACCACGGGTACTTCTTCTGTAGGGACTTCATCAGTTTCATTATAAGCGAACATACTTACTGCTGTTAGTGTAACTACTGCGACTAACATAGCAAGTGTATCTTCTACTATGTACATGATTGTCTTCCTTTAGTTTAGGCCCGTTAGGGTGGTGCCCATACCCTTAAACTACTTAGTGCTTACCACCAGAATTGCTTACAAAGGCATTCATTTCTTTACATAAATCTTGAATGCCTTCAAAGGTAGGATACTGCGGTAAAGTAGGATACTCAACAGTCTCTCCTGCGTCTTTTAACGCAAAGTATCTGTTTGTGAGTCGATCCACTTCAGCATGATACTCTTCTACGAGTAGGTTTTTTGCTTCCATAAGCATGTTGAATCTTAGTTCATACGGATTTGACATATCTATCTCCTTGTGTGTGTTGTGTGTCAAAAATGGGCCCATTTGATTATAAGGCGGTACCCATACCTCATCTAACCTATGCGGCTAGAGCAAATGCTTCATCGTTGGCATTTATAGTTTTGTTGCATTTAAGGTAGCTTCCGCACCTATTCTCCATAAGCTTTCAGTCGTCTGTCGAATCTAAAACGCCCCCATATGTTTTATTGGTGGAGGCGAGGGGAGTTGCACCCCTGTCCAAACTTCCTATCTCTTACTTCAACGAATTCTAAAAATCAAATAATTGAGTGAACAACTTGCCATTGTATCGCATAGTGACGTATTCGCCACGTTGTTCTTGTACTTGCACATCACGGCAAATGTTTCTGTATTCAATTCTGCCGTTGTTTTGTGCTCGTGTTCTGCCCACGTTAGCGCCAGTAATCGCTCCGACTACAGTAGCAATCTTTTTGCCAGAACCGCCACCAATCTCGTTACCAATAGCTGCTCCGATAACACCGCCTACTATAGATGCGCCTGTTGTGTTTTCGACATATACTTCTCGGGTCTCACACTCCTGACGAGTTACCATAACATAGTAAGGTCGCTTTGACACTATCTCAATCTGAGCAAAGGCGATTGATGGTACTAATGCTGCTATAAAAAGTAATGTTCTCATGTGTTTCTCCTAAATATTCATTATTTATATTATAGCTTAATACTACGTTCGTAGTCAAGCCTTAAATTTAATAACTTTTCGGCGTAATTATCACGCTTTTCGATGAACACTTGAGGCTCATCGCCTTCAACACAGATAAGAACAGCGATTGTAGGAATCGGAATACCTGTTCTCTCTTCGAACATAATAGCGTAAGCAGTACATTGCATGAAGTAATTGTCAATCCACTCCTTGCGCTTAGGCTTCTTAGAAGTCTTGAAGTCTATCACAGACAGTTTGCCATCAAATTCAGCAATACAGTCTACTCGTCCTGCTAGTCGTAAGTGATGGCTATACAATGCCGTTTCAAGCGCATGTATGTTATCAATTCTATCTAATACAGGACGAAACTTAAAGAACATCTCTTTGTCAAGCAAACTGAGTTTGTCATACGACACCTCGTTATTAAGAAGTATCTGCTCACACAAATCGTGAATCTTTGTTCCACGAGTAGCAGCTTGGTTGCTAATCTTATTAGCTTCTTCTTCGCCTACTCTTTCTCGCCATGCCTTAATGCTGTCTTGAGACATATAAGACATGATAGTAGTGACCGAAGGATACGAAGCACCATCAGGAGTTTCGTACATTCTGCCATTAGGCGTAGACTTTGCTACTGCTTCTTCAATTTCAACTTCTACTTTACTAAACATTATCATCCTAAAAATTACTTCTGGGCACCATCTGCTTGTTTATTTTAAAAGAGAAACAGAACTCTTCGCTGTCCCGACCAGTACAAGTTTATTGTCATTACGAGACATATTATATATAACAATTTGGTACACCCTAGTGGATTCGAACCACTGACCCACGGCTTAGAAGGCCGTTGCTCTATCCAACTGAGCTAAGGGTGCAATGATTTATGTGATTGGTAAAAATGAAATGCTATACTGCGAATGGTCACCACCGAGTACGGCATTGAATTCATCGTTGCCAATAAAGTCAACGATTTCCTGATAACAAGAAAAAAACTGCTGGACTGATCCGTTACTTAATATTAACATTAATCACCCACTCCTGTAATATACTTATGCTCAACAATGATTACTTCGCCTGCATCACGGCGAACTCGACCACCAACAGCAGAAAAGCCGTTGTCTATCTTAACATGGTGCTCGACACCGCCACCGTAAGCGACACGGCTATGGGTAACACGACCACTAACCTCTACCGTGCCATCAAGATAAGTGCCTTCGATTTGCATGCCTTCTAGATTCCACATATTCAGTCCTCACAACTGTTTTTACATTCTATGCTTACATTATAACACCGACCAGATGAAATGTCAAGCATTATCTTAGATATTCTGGGCCAGTCCAACGAACCCATGAGAAGTCACCTTCTAAGATATTGCCACGAGCCTTGTTTCTGGCAGGAGCTGCCCAGCTGGCAGCCTTGAGAATGTCACCTTTACGGAATTTCTTGTCCGTATCAGTCTTGACAATAAAACCCCAAACCATATCCTGAGAATCACTTCGGACGATTTTGATGTACTTAGAGCCTTCTTGGACCAGAATCTCCGACTTAGGGACGTTGGTGATATCTGCGCTTTTCGTCCAGCGATCCCAGTCTTCGTTGATTTTAGTGATTAGAGTTTGGATTGAATCGTTCATAATTTAGTTCCTTTTTTCAGTTTATGCTTACATTATAGCACCTATTAGCCTAAATGTCAAGCAAAAAAAGAGTTCCTAAGTACTTGATTTCCTTAGGAACTCTAAAATAATTGAAAAATAATTACTTCAATTAAATCAAGCACTTACGCCATAGTCGTCCTCATACTGCATTCTGGCTAATATATACTCTTTAACTAGCTCGGATCGGACAATATCGTCTGTCCCAAACTCGACGGAGCAGAATGATGGCATAGCTTCGGTGGTAATCATAAATTGACGCATGCCTGACATATCGTAGCGTTTAGACAAGTCTGTTTGCCGGAAGTCTCCGCAAAAAATGATCTTTGTATTAATGCCTACTCTCGTCATGATACTATTGAGTTCCATATCGTTCAAGTTCTGACACTCATCAACGATAACAATAGCATGGTCTAATGTAATGCCTCTTACATAAGATGTACACATAAACTCTAAGTGCTTTTGTTCTACTAATCTTTGATAAGGCTTATCTTTTGTGGGAAAAAATTCCTGACACATAGATTGATAAGGCGCACTGTAAACTTCTGTCTTCTCCTCTTCGTTTCCTGGTAAGTGTCCAATGTCTCTACTTGGTACTGCTGATCGTACAATAACTACTTTACCATAACCGTTCTGCTTGTCTAGTACTTCTTCAAGCGCACGATATAAGGCAATGAAAGTTTTTCCCGTTCCAGCACAGCCGTGCAATAAAAAGGCCGGTTTGTGTCTGTATTGAGACATAAACTGGCCTTGATTTTCCGTCTTTGCTGAGATCGTAATCATGTCGTCAAGAGTAATCTTGAGACTATTAGATGGGCGTCTTTCATTTTTTTCGTTTTGTACTAACTGAAGATTCTTCTTTGGCATAGAAATATCCTATGTTGGGTTAAAGTTAAAGAACCATAATATAAAACTTACTCTGAAATACTACCTCCTGCTTTTTCTCTGTGTTTTTGGACGATGTTTCTAGTTGTGACTGACTTATGATCTTTGTGACCATAATCACCAGCCAACGCACTAGTTGGATTTGCTTCTGAGATTTTTGACAGAACTTCTTTAAAACCACCAGGTGGTTTAGTTCGGTCACCAGTTGCCTTTACAGTTCCTGGTGCCGACAACATGACGCTTTTGAGATGTGGATTTTTTTCTAGATACTCATCACGTTCAGAAATTTTCATAATCTCTTGTGTAATTTCACCGGTCTCGGTGTTCTCAAAGTTGTACGTAGGCATTAAATCACGCCTCTCCTGACAAGCTCCTTCATGATCTTGTCTCGCATCTTAGGCGTTGTTAGAGTCGCATGAGCAGCTTCTTTAAGTGCTTCAGTAGATGCTCCTGACATGTACGAGTGTGTGCCACGCTTGATGCCGCCTACTCGCTTGTATGTGGATGGTTTAAACTTCATCGGCATAATCATTCTCCGTTACTTCTTCAATGTTGGCTATAATATTATTTATCACTCTAAATCCTAGTGTCGAAATAAGACTAGAACCTCTCATCTTAATCAAACATCTTTTTATATAAAGTGGGTCAAGGTCTTTCAGATTCGTGCGTGAGAATCTGACTTCTTCAAAGCCATAAACATTTAACGCTATAAGCGTAATGTCTAGCTCTTCTTCGGTGTAGAAAGATATACGATGCCCAATGACTCTATCTTCAGACTCGATTCTTTCTTTTGTCTTAAACTGTATTATGTCTCCCATGCATCTATTTATTTAACTTACGACTTCAACTCCGTACTTATTCTGAAAATCTTTTGCATCTTGTAAATTATTGACAATAGGTTTCCCTTTGATGTTCAGACTCGTGTTCAGAAGCATAGGACACTTAGTTTTCTTTTTCCATTTTGTCAACAATGTAAATAATCCTGGATGCGAATATTCTGTCACTGTCTGTACTCTGCTCGTGCCGTCTTTGTGTACGATAGCAGGATACTTTAGAGGATATTTACATCTCACTACTTGTTGCATAAACGGAGACGAAAAGCCTTTGCTTACATTAAAATACTCGTGAACATCTGACTCTAGTATAACGGGAGCAAAAGGTCTAAACTCTTGTCTCTGCTTGATGCCATTTACTTTGTCTTTCATTTCTTGTCCACGAGGATCAGCTAGTAAACTACGATTACCTAATGCACGAGGACCAAACTCTGCTCTACCACTTGCAACTCCTACTATACCACATGATAACAGATTTTCTAGTGCCTTGTCAACTGGATAATGTCCTTCAATTTCTTCGCCCAGAAAAGCATTGTCGAAATCTATTTTCTGTTTTGTGTGTGCAAGTATAGCACCGAGTGAAGAACCTGCGTCACCTGGATTTGGCATGATCCAGTGATTCTCAAAGTGCTGAGGTATAATTCTATTTGCAAGACAGTTAAGAGCGCACCCACCCATGAAAACGAGATTATCTGCTCCTGTCATGTCTTTTGTCATTCTCAACAAACTAGCAAAGTATCGTTCGTAGAGTTTTTGTGTAGCTGCTGCAACATCAAAGTAATCTTCTTCAGTAAGTTCAGGTTTCCACCAAGGACATCCTCTGTGAAAATTTGTACCGTCTAAGCAAAGTTCTTTTAATTCTTTATAGAATCTATCTGGATTGCCGTATGCTGCCATACCCATGAGAATATATTCATCTTCGTTTGGCTTTAGACCTACTCGTGCTGTCATCGCAGAGTAGAATAGACCGAGAGAAGCGGGATAATTTGCTGTCCAGATTTTCTTTGTATCTTTCCAGATAGAGACGGTATTGAACTCACCTATTGCATCTATTACAAGGGTTGCTGCTGTTGCGAAGGGAGAGGTGTAGTAACCAGCAGCCATGTGGCTCGCATGATGATTGCCATACTCGACATGGGCACACCCTAGTCCATATTTGTCCAAGTACTTTCTAGGGCTCATCCATGCGTTAGGTTGTCCGGCATAGATTTTTCTCAATGCCTTCGTATAAGGATTCTCGTACCAGAATATAATTTCAGGCGAGCCATGCTTGAGTGCTGCTGCAATAAGATCAGCATTCAAGTCTTTATCATTTTTTATACCGCTGTATCTTTCTGCATGAGAAGCAAATAATATATTGTTGCCATTCATTACAGTCAAAGATGCATCATGTGTACCGGCAGAAATACCCCATTTAATCATATATAAAAGGATCCTGGTCCTTTAGTTCTCTCAGTCTTTTTTTCAATGCTCTCTTTTTTTTCCAGTTTTTATATAGGGTTTTTATTTTATTTATCATTGGAAGTATCCATTAAAATTTTGTACATATTTTCGGCAAATTCTTGATGCACAGAAATCCTAGGGTGAAGGAAAGGGTGTACCTTGCTATTATTTGTTGGATTATTTAGCATATTTACATAATTATCCATACAATCCGGAAAGATAGACGGCAGTTCTTTAATTTCTCTAGTATTAAAAAAAGTATTATCTACCATATTAATCCAGTTTGCAGGATGTGTTTGCATCGGCACCAATAACACCCTGTTTCCAAGTTTATTGTTTAGCATGTCTAGATATTTTAATTGTAAATAATATTTCCAAGCTAAATTTTTACCTGTTCCTAAAGTAGTTATATATGTATTATAAAAATCATCATCTGGCCAATTAAACTTTGTGTTTAATTGTAAGTGAGAAGGGCTTGTTTTATTGTTTTTTCCATGATCTGTTAGATACAGTAATCTATTAGGGCAAGTTATTCCTACTATAATAAGATCATTTGAATGTTTATTATTACTTAAATATTCTTCTAACTTCCAAATAGAAAATTCTAAGCTACTCCCAGGCTCAGCAAAGTTTTCCCAAGAAACAGAAAATTTGTCTGCTAAGAATTTAACATATGATCCTTCTTTGTTGTAATCACACAATTTTTCCCAGCTATCGTAGTTTAGATCGAGTTCGTAATAAAAGTTGTACCCGTTTGTTTCATTTCTCTCTCTTTTCATTTGATCTAGTTCAGATTCACTTATATTTAAAAAAATGTGATCTCTAGTTTCATAACCAGCAGTAAAACTGCACCCAAACGCAACTATTTTTTCAAATTCAACTAATGTGTTGTTAATAATTAACTGCATAATAGTAACTCGTTCATATTTGAATTATACTCTTTAAAACTTTTTTTATGATATTGATCTAAGCGAGATGTATGATTATAGAATTCTTCAACTATGTTTTCTTTTTCTCCAAGAGAAAATATATTTTTTTCAACAGTGCTAGAAACGCCCTGTATTAACAATTTGTTTTTAATTTTTTCTGGTAATTGTTTACAATCTAAATGAGGTGGAAAACTGGTAACATCTTGATATGCCGGTATGCCTTTTTCTTTAAAATATTTTTCTATTTCTCTTGAGACATTTACATTCAATATTGTGATGACTGTGTTGACAGACATGTGTATGCCATGGGTATTGGAAAATTCCCAAAATTCGTTTAAGTTTTTTTCTATTGTCGGCCAAGAAGAATCTTCTCTGATGTAATCGTTTAAATCTCCTATCGCATCGATGCTAACATACAAGTGTACTTCTTTACATTTTGTGAACAATTCTTTCCATTTTTTTGTTAATGGGCGCATCAAATTTGTTATCACAGTAAGTGTAATATCTTTTAATTTATTTTTTTGATCTAAATGCTCTAGAAAATCAATATTTTCTTGTAAAAGCATAGGCTCGCCGCCCATTAATTTTAATTCTATAAGACCAGACACATCTATATTTTTCCAATTAGGAAAAGATGTTTTACTTTGGTTTCTGTCAGAAGCAATAAAATTATCTATAGGGACCCACTTACTTGAAAAACTAGAGTTACAACTTCTACATGCAAGATTACATAAATTACTGGGGGTTATTTCTAAAAATCTTAAATTTTTATTTTTATATTCACCACTTAGTATTAACTCAGAAAAACTTTCATTCATTCCTTGCCTATAACTTTTTACGCCTATTTTTTCATCTTTCCAGCATCTCCAGCAAGGCTCAGATTTAATTCCATTAGAAAGTTCTTTCTGTAATTTTTTAAAAATTTCAGAATTTTTGATTGGAGTTATATGTTCTTTTGTTTCAGTATGAAAATTTAAATCATACCTACAGCAAGGCAAGATATTACAATTTTCTGTCTCTGTGTCAAACGGATTATATACAGCATGTATAAAAGGAAGAACACAAAAAGTATCCTTTGTATCACTACTCAATTGTTACACCTAACATCGCTATTTTTCTTTCTGGTTCACTCACCCTTATAGTATGCCAAAGCTCAGGAGTGTTAAAATAAAAAAATCCAGCTCCCTTTTGTGTAGGTGATTTCCATTCTACTAGTGAAGGAATATATTCCTTGTAGTTGTGTGGATTAGGATTTTCTAGTATCTTAAACTCAGTAGAAGATATATTGTTTTCTAAATTGATAAATAGGTTACATTTTACATTTCTGTTATCTAAATGTTCTCCCATGTAAAACCCAGCATGGTCTGTTATTACATCCGGATACGCATCTTTCATATCCCATGGATTTAGACAGTATAAATCTATTACTTTTTCATTAGCTTCTTCTGATGCATTATCTCTAATAGTACGAATAATATTATGAACTACGTCTCTTAATATTTCGAGAGATTTGTTATTAATCTCATACTGAGAAACTCCATGAATTTTACTTCTTTCATTAAATACTTCACTATTAGAAAGTGGGTCTCTATTATATTTTGGATTTTTCTTTATAAACAGAGATTCGTCAAACACTAATTCAGGAAGTTCAACGTCTTCAAACTCCCATAAAGGATGATTAGCAAAGGGTTGAACGATTTTCATTGTAGCTCCTTTATTTTTTCATTCCACTCAGGAAATGTTTTTGAAAAATATTCTTTTCTATACTCATCTTTTTTTTCTGTAAAAGAAATAAAATTTTTCCATTCATCGTTAGTTGTTATGAATGAATTCATAAAATCCATAACTTGAGACAATCTTTCTTTTTTGTATGGATTAGAAAAATGTTGTGATTTTTTATATTTATCAGTAATTATATCTTTAAGTGCTTGAGGAAGATTTTTTACATTGTAATGAGGAGGCCCATGCAATATGTTAGTATAATATCCTAACCCAATACTATCAAAGTAATCAATGATCTCTGGAAGATAAAAAACATTGAAATTATTTACAGTAATACAAGCAACAACTGATATGTTATGATTCTCAGAATTAAGTTTTAAAAATTTTTTTATATTTTCAGAAACTAACTCCCACTTTGCAGGGTGTCTTTCATATTCAAATCTTTCTCTTATATCGTCAATCGAAAGACTAATCAAAACATTTTTAAATTGTTTTAGAATCTCAACATACTTTTCAGAATATAATGTGGTATTTGTATTAAAGTGTAAGGTCTGATTTTTGCTATAGCCAAGATCAATACTCTTTTGAAGGACTTCCCATTGCTTCTCTACCATAAAAGGTTCGCCGCCGTATATATCGATTTGTTTTAAATGTGACAAACTATCTTCTATATTTTTCCAAGTAGGGCTTTCATCTTCAAAATTTCCTTGCCACAATTTAACTTGTTGCATGTACTCTTTTTTTCTTTCTTTTGTCTGATGTTCTTTTTCAGTATTGACATCAAAATGTTCTTTGACCCATTGACTACTTGACCACGGTCCGCATATCCTACATTTTAAATTACAGAGAGTTCCTAGATTTAGTTCAACTATTGCCGGTTCAACAATATTGTCCGTTAAAAAATCTTTGCCCCAATACTCTATTGCCCTATCATTGTCTAGAATTCTTTTACTAGGAATTCCAGCGTCTTCTTCGTCCCAACATTTTTTACAATTCGAATGTCGCACACCATTATCAAGATCATTTCTGATTTCAGTAGCTAGGTTACCATTTAGTGCTGAATCCATTGAGTGTGTAGATATATTGCACCTATTGCCTGCAGTATCGTCTAACCAATTTTCGCTTTTACAACAAAACGCTGCATCGCCTGAATTTGTAAATCTTATAGATTTATACACGTTTATGCATTTAGTCATTTATAGTACCCTATATCTTTTTATTACACTGTATAGCCAAGGAAGCGATGTCTCTATTTTATCGATCTTGAGCATCAATTGATTGCTTATAAGTCGATCAAATTCATCTGATTTTTTGTTCTCATAAAGTATGGAATCGATACTATCAAAGTAGTGTTTAAGGTCTGGAAATAAACGGAATGCTATTTGCATTTCTTCAGAATTTCTGTCCTCGTCTCTCTTTATTTTCAATTCTTCTTTTGCAAAATCTGGCAAAATAGCAGGAGAATTACTATCTCCAAATGAATAATTAAATTCTATGTGATCTATATCATTAATAATATTTTCATCAACAAGATATTTGAAAAATTCTTTAGTATAATAACAATTGAAAATACTATGAGTGTAACATATGGATACAGTAAGTCTTTTAGAAGGATTTTCTTTTTTAAGTTGGATAAGTTTTTTTAAATTTTTAAATATAGTTACGTGTTTTGAAAATTCTCGTATATATTCTAATCTTTCATTATCGCCGTCTATACTGCAAAAGAAATTAATACTGTTAAAGTTTTTCCAGATTTCTAAAAAATCTGTTCCTTTCCACTTTAAAAGAGACAAGTTAGTACTGTATGTTATATGCTTATCGTATATTTTATTTTCATTTAAGTAATTAAGAATATCTAAATGCTCTTGGTGCATAAGAGGCTCGCCACCAGCGAAATAGAATAATCTAACATCGTCTATGTAAGGAAGAACATCAGTTTTAAAAAAATCTGGTCTAGCATAAACAAATGAAGTGATTGTACCTCTCTCTGACAATACTCCCTTTTTCATTAGGGGTATATTTTCCCTTGTGTTGTCTTCTCTATTATTTGCTATTGTACTGCTCAGAGGACTTCCGCATGTTTGACATCCTAAGTTACATAGGTTACTAAACCGGAAGTCCATATAATACATTTTAGGATCAACAAGAGTCCCATCTGCTGCTGTATAGTCATCAGAGATGATATGTGGAATTAAATCTGAATAAGATTCATTCATATCACATCTAAAACTATTTTTATTCAATCTCTCATCATTAGTACATGCGTTACATTGTGGTATTTCCTTTCCCTCAATCATATCAAGACGAATCTGTTTCATCTTTTCACTATTCATAATTTCAGCGTATGTATTTGTTGAAAAATCTCCAACATCGCCGCCGTTTTCTCCGCTATTAGCTTTACAACAAAGCATTGCTTTGCCTTCTGGCCATGCGTGTAAATGTATCCATGGAAACACACAAAAGGTATCTGAGGGATATTTGTCTTTATTGTTTTTCATATAGAAGTTGAGCTTATGATATTGTTTTTTATAGATTTCCACCAGTCTGCATATTCTGGAAAGGTTTTTTCAAAATCTTGATTCCTTCTAGCGTCTATTTTTTTTGTTTCAGACACAAACCTAAGGATATCAGAATTATCTGAATCATTGTCTATATAAGAAATTATACTATAAAAATTTTCAATTATATCGTTTCTAGTATTATTTTCTTTTAACCACTCACAGTGTAGTTTTACCTTTTCTTTTATTTCATCTTTTAAAGTATCAGGCAAATTTCTCATTTCATAATGACTCGGACCAAGAAGTATATTCAATATAATTGCATTTGAATCTTGAATATAACCATGTTCAACAAAATATTTGTGCATGTCTGTCAATGAATGTGCATTCATGATGCTCACAGTTGGTGCGATATGTATATTAATATTTTTGTGTGTTTTGATTGCTTCGGATAAAGTTTTTAAATTGTTTTCTATCACTGACCATTTCACACCATTCCTAATATATTCTGCCTTTTCTCCCATTGCATCAATGCTTGCCCCCAATACAACATATTTGAATTCTTTCCAGTATTCAATCAAATCATGTTTGTTGTAATTAAGTTTGGTCATATTTGTGTTGTAGAGGAGCTTCACTTCATGTGCTCTGCCACTATCAATTATTTTTTGAAGTGTTCTAAAATGCTCTGGCATAATAAGAGGTTCGCCGCCAGCAAAATATATTTTGTCTACATTGTCGTATTGGTTTTCTAGAGGATCAGGCGCTCCTTCTGGTATTGAAGTCAATTGTTTAAACTTAGAGAATCCATCAAATTTTGCGTCTTCTTGTGCCCAAGTAGTGCTATACACACTCCCGCACGATCTACATTTCAAATTACAAAGATTACTGAAACGTATGTCCCAGCTTTTTATTATTGGTTCTAGATATCCGTCCTCATGCATTCTTGAAACTATTTCGTCTTCTACGTCAAGATAGTCTAAATTATTACCATGTCTAGCACTAACAAAACCATTATCTTCTCTTTGATAACATTGACCACAAATATCTTCACGCCGGACACCATTAGCTAAGTCAACTCTCAATTTTTTCATTTTTTCGGAGTTAAAAAGTTCTTCTAGTGTATTGTCTTTTAAATACCCTAAGTGTGAAGACCTATCAGGTGACCAACTAATGCAGCAAGGAAAAACATCTCCTTCTGTATTTAAATGTGTATGGACAAAAGGCAGAATACAAAAAGCCTTATTATTTTTACTTATCAAGGGTTAACTCCCCCTTCATGATAGAAAGTTTCTGCTTCTGGGGGATAACACTGTATTATTTTGCCATTATCTTTCGAACTAGAATTTATTACCGTCTCATAAAGTTTAGACATAATCTTTTCTGCCATAACTTCATCTTCATATGGGATGTGAGGGGCCAGAGTGCAGACCGTAACACCTTTATCATTATATGTTGACAAGGCCCGCATCAAATGATTCATAACATTTTTAGTACCAAAATATCCTGCTAGGTGTAAGTAATCTTCTCTGTTTATTAAATAAGAAGCAGAAGATGTTAAGAAAATAACTCTACTAGTTGAGTCCATTTTTTCTAAACATGCTAGTGTCATCATATGAGGGATAGCAGCATTTACTAAAATTCCTTGTTGCCATTCTTTGTATTTTACAGAGTGACCACTATGATAGTGATTAAAGTCTCCAGGATAAAACCCTCCAATAGAATTATAAAGTAAAATATCTATATGATCTAAATTTTCAATAGCTAATTTAAAGTTGTTTTCAATAGTATCTGGATCATCATTGTCAAGCCTATAAGAAAATTTTGTTATTGAATGTCCGGCATTTTCTGCCTTATTGACAAAATTTGTTCCAAATCTTTTTGGGTCATTACCAGGACCTACTATCACTATATTCATTACGACTCCTTACACATCTGATAGAAATTTTTTAGTTCAGGAAATGCTGCGTGAAAATCAGTTCCACGCCTGCGATCATGTTCGTCTACAAACTTAGCAAAGTCTCTTCTGTTCACAGCAAGCTCTTCGCCTTGATATCTGTTTTGTTTTACCCATTCTAGTACACGAATCAGTTTTTTGTGTTCTACCGAAGAGAACATTCTAATATCAGTATCGTCTACTCTTTCTTTTAAGTAGTTACAAGTATATTCAAGTCTATCAATCATCCAATCATCAGCAATGCGAGCAGTAAGATGAGGAGGCTCAACTGTATATGGAGTATCAAAATTTACTCGTTGATATGAATCATCTACGTTATACTTCTCTCTGAACTCTAGTACTTTATCCAAGAATTCAGTAAAGTTTGGTATTGCAAGCAAACAGAACGTGACCATAAAACTGAAATACTTTGATTCAGAATTTTCCATGTAGTAGTGTAGATTGCTTTCGTATGTTTCGATGTTGAGTCCATTGCGAATCCACTCTGCTTGTTTACCCCATGTGTCTACGCTTGTAAAGAGAGAATACCCTTTAATCTTTTTGTTAGAAATTAAATCATTTGCAGTAGAGATAAAACGAATAATATTTCTTTCAGGAATCATCATGTTACTGTTTACTGCAAATTCTAACTCTGGCTTAGGATGATCTGAAACATAGTCTAATACTTTAAATACGTTTGGACTGAGTAAAGGTTCACCGCCAGTAAATCTTAATGTATGTAGATGTGGATATGCATCAGGAAACCATTCCCAGAAAATCTTAATATAGGGATTAGTATCTTCTTCTCCATAAATAGAACCTTCATTTTCAAATGAAGCATTATCATATTGTCTGACATTGATATAATTTTCTAAAGGCCAGTTTCCCCACTTCTTTGTTTCTTGTAACCAACTAGAACTTGCCATTGGCGCACAATAGCTACATTTTAACTGACATCTATTACTAAAGTTAAGTTCAAGATAGCGAGGATAAACATCTGCTTGCCAATCAATCTCTTTTGTTTCTTGAATGAGTGGTAATGCCCACGGCTCAGATGATCTAAGCATTCTGTCTGAGATTTGATCTTCGCCTAAGTCTTCAACATTCCAGCAATAACTACACTCAGCAGGTCGACCGCCTTCAAGCATCTCTTTACGAACTTTCTTTTTGAAAGGACTGTTATGAAGAACATTAGCATCTTCTTTAGCTAAGTCTAGAGGAATCTTATGAGGAGCTGGATGGTAGCAACTATGATTCTGTCCAGTGTGTAGATGCATACTCACATGATACCATTTGGCAAGACAAAAGCCTTTACCAACAGTATTAAGTTCTTCTGTTACATCTTTTAAATCTAATAAATTATATGAATGAGCAGACATTATTTTCTCGGAAAAAGTGGGCTTAAGAATTTAATTTCGTTTTCTATATAGTCGGCATCTGTCCACTTGTAATTCCAAGTATATGATGATACTAAATCATCGTTTTCAAAACATGACATACTATATATGTTCAATCTTTTTGCAATTTCTTCTGCTAGTTTAGAGTCGCTATCAAACTGATTTTCTAACTTAGCAACGACTAACCATCCTATACCTTGTTTGTTTCCTTCGGGATCGACATAATAACAAAAATTATCTTGTTCTTCAAAGATTACGTCTCTTTCCTTTAGCCAGTTTTTTAATTCTGTTTTTCTTCTATTATTTTCTAGTTCTGATATTGCATCACACCACCAAATGTTAAACTCTCCAGACATATAGCGCAATGCATTGATATTATTATTAAATACATAGTCATCATTATCTTCAAATGCTTCTATGGGAGTTTTTCCAGTTTGTGCATAGTGCAAAAACACATCACCAAATTCTCTATTTAAAGAAAAATTATCGTAGTAATCTTCTTTAAACAATTCTCGATGTGGATTCAAATAGCTACCAATTGTCATTCCTTTGTTAGTAGTTGCTACTTTTCTTGCAGCAAGTTCATGAACCAAATTGTTCAATTGTCTAATATTGTATGAAGTAGGATCATCTGCACGTATCATATACTTTGCAACATCCCACACTTGGCCCATTAATATTTCAAAATGATGATGAAGTTGATTTAAAGCATCTTCACTTGTAATATCGTCCCAGTTTTTATCAATACGATACCCTTCCCACAGTTCAACATTATTATCTGCAAAGTTATTGATACCATCTACGCATTCTTCGAGTCTTTTTGCGAGATACTCTACTGTACGATTTGGGTCCGGCCATCCCAACCAGCAAAAGTTTTTTTCTAAACGAGGATTGTTTTTAAGTGCAGTTGAAGCAAAATCAAACCAATCATTTCCAATATCAGTATCCATTACATTAAACTTAATGTCTAAAGTATCTGCTTCATCTAAGGGATTTTGTAATGTCAATATTACATGCTTACTCATAATATATCCTTGAGTTCAATTAGTCGATCATCATCTAAAAATATTGTGTTGTCGCCTGAGTGCAATTCTGCTTTCTTATAGCCACTATTTATCGTGTTGTACCAGTCAGTAAATATTTTAGGAAACACATTTATATCTTTGTTTCTTCGTTCATCGTACTGAGTATAGAAAGATTTCATATCTTGCCACAAAGTATCTCTATTACTAGCATTTCGATGTGGCGTTTCATCAGTTGCAAGATATTCAATCAATCTTTCAATACTTGCAAGTTCAAACTGAAGCCACTGTGGCTTAGTTCTGTTCTCTTCAAACCAAAGAACAAGTTCTTGTCTACAAGTTTCTCGAATTTCTTTGGGCAAAGTAAGGATATTCTGAAAGCTAGGAAAGCGAAGTATGTTCACGCTTACAACAGGATGATGACCTGACTTGCTATGCTTTTTCATTTCGTATACTTCATCTAAAAAATCAGCAGTACTGAATAAAGAAAGTCCTGTAATAGTCATCATAATATTAATACTATTATAGTTGCCTTCATTTGCAAATCTTAACATGTTGCGATGCCAGACTTCCCAATTAAATCCGTCTCGTAGATATTCTTGGTGTACACCAAAACACTCGGCGCTAGTATATAACTCGAAGTTTTTGACACGATGTGATTTTTCAATTAGTCTATCAACAATCTCGTCCTTTGCAATCAGATTACTATTGATTGAAAAACGCATGTCACTGTCTTGTTCTTCAAACCAATCAAAAAGTTTCCAAGTATTGCCTGACATAAGAGGTTCGCCACCAGTAACTCGCAATTCTTCTAGACTGTCTGAAAGTCCATTGTCCCACCATTTCCAAAACGCTTCAATATATGGATTCTCTTCATCTCTACCATATGGCTCAGTCCAAGAGCCATCTTGCTCAAATGCGCCGGCTCCATCTGAAAGCAAATTTTGATAAGGACCATTCTTCTTTATATCTCGTGCCCATGTAGTAGAAAAAGAAGGGTTGCAGTATGAACATGCAAGATTACAAGTTCTGTCAAATGCAATCTCAAATGTTTTTAGATTAACACTGTCTTCCCAAGACTTATCATATGCTTCTTGTAAGTCTTGTTCACTATAAATCTGAGATTTGAATACACGATCAGAAACAGCGTCCTTGCCCATGTCTTCTATGCGCCAACAATATTCACACTCAAGAGGACGCTCGCCTTCTTGCATCATTTTACGAGCAGCTTTCTTGTGTTTAGTATTGTGAATTGCAGTATAGTCATCACGCAACTCAACAAGAGGAATTTTGTGCGCCGTTGGATGATGACATGAAGCAGTAGTACCACTACCTAACCAAGTAGTAGCATTATACCATTTAGCACCGCAAAAAGAAGGAGATTTAGAATCTAAGACTCTTTTTCTATAGTCTATTAGGTCTTTACTCATTTTCTATGTGTTTCATTGAAGAAATTAAAATCGGATGCTAACAAATTTTTGTTTTCTTCGAACCATTCTTCATACAATCCTTCGTACTCTGGAAAAGTTTCTACAAAGTTTTTATCTCGTCTCAAATCGTAATGGTGAATAAACTGCATAAAGTTTTTTATATACTTAGGTCCAGAAGATGTATCTTTTTTCATATAATCACAGAATCTTTTAACTTGATCTATTTCTTCTAAATAGAATTTAGCGTGATCTGATTTTGTGTTAAATTCGTCCCAGCTTTGAACAAATTCGAGTATTTCTTTCGCATATTTGCTTCTAATATAATCAGGAAGAATAGTTACCTGTAAATGAGGAGGAAATCTTAGATAATTAAAACTAATAGGGCTTCTGTTTATATAACCCAACTCGTTAAAATCAATTCTAAGCTGTATAATATCTCCTAAAAATTTTGTAAAAGAAGGTAAACTTAATGCATTTATAGTAGTCATTGTAACTACTTTACAATCTGTTTCGGTAAGAATTTTTCTTACGTTACTAATCCAATAATTGTAATCTAAACCATCTCTAACATATTCTGCTTGCTCGCCGTGTGCCTCCCCACTAGTATATATGACACACTCTTTACATAGATAATCTATTTTTTTGGCATATGTAATTAATTTATCAATCAGTTCTTCTGGAACTCCTAAATTAGTATTAATTGAAATTTCTAAATCTTCTCTAGGATTTTCAATAATAAAATCTAATGTTTTCCAAAAGTCTTTGCTCATAGTAGGCTCGCCGCCTGTTATTCGAAATACTTTAAGATGTGGCAATGCGTCTGGAAACCATTTATTGAATGCATTCACATATGGATTGTATTCATCTGTCTTGTAAGGAATTTTTTCTAAATTTTTCATGCCTTCTAAATCGTGACTACCAAACTCTACAGGATATCGGCCATACTTCTTTATGTCTTTCATCCATTTAGAGCTTGCTTCTGGAGTACAATACGCACAGGCAAAATTGCATGCATTGGAAAAAGATATTTCTAGATAGGAAGGATACACATCTTCTTCAGGATCAGACTGTGCAACTTCGTCTACTCTATGCCAAGCCCAGTAGTCTGCTGTTTTTGTGTGTCTGTCAGAAAAATATCCTTTCCCTAAATCTTCAATATTCCAACAGTAATCACATTCAGCAGGTCTTTCACCTTTGAGCATCTTTGCTCTTTGCTGTTTTTTAAAATTACTATTATGAAGAGCAGCAGGATTTGCTTCAACTTCTTCTATGGGAATTTTATGAGGAGATGGATGGTGACAAGAATGATTATATCCGTTCTGCAAATACAGAGTTGTTTGCAACCATTTCGCAGTACAAAAAGAAGGACTTATATTGTTTATATAATCTCTCTTATCTTCAAGTATTTCAATACTCTTGATATTTTCAACGCCGCCATGTTTTAATTTCATTATTTTACACCAATTGCCATAAAGCGATAAAAAGGAGAACCGTCGGGTCGCATTCCACAATTCAAAGTGTCTTTTACGGTTGCGCTTTCTAGATAGTTAATAGTAATAAATTCTTCGAGTGTATCAGTGCATCTCACATGCTCATCTGACTCAAAAAAGTTATTGCCCTGTACAATGTATTTAGTTCCTTTAGGAATGGTATCCCACCACTGTGCATAGACTTCTTGACTAACATGCTCACTGCTTGTATTGATTACCATATCTAAAAAAACAGAATCGCTGTAATCATATTCAGACATACATCCAGTTTTAAATACTATTTTATTGCTAGTATTGATTCTATCAAATACCTCTTTGCAAGAAGGATCATTGTCAACACTGATATATTTTCCACCGAATTCTTGATGCAATAATTGTGCTAGTACGCCATACCAACCACCGAAGATTACAATGTCTCCCATGTGGCCACGCCAGTATGCTTCTTTTACTAGCGTGTCAATTATCCACTTCTTACTTTGTACTTGACTTTGCCAGAAACAATCTAACATTCTAGGATTGTCTCGTATCTCAATCATCCATCTAGATACTAAGTCAAAATCTACTTTCACGAACCACGCCTCATGTTGGATATATCTTTTGCTTCTTGGTCATTGATGATAGGCACAGCATTAGACTTGTGCATTGTCGCTATGCCCTTGACAAGCGTACCTGTATATGATACCCTAGTAGGCTTAGCACAAGAATCAGCAGAAGGGGCTGATGTCACGCTAGGATAATTAGGAGTATCTCTTATATATGTAGTCTTAGGTATATAAGGCTCAAACTTGCGTTTAGGTGCGGCTTTTTTTGCCGGAAGTTTGCGGCGCTTTCTGCCAGAAGTAGTATAGTTGAGGGAATTACCGAGATTCATATACATAGCAGTCACCTTTTTCTAAATATACCGATATTATACAATAAAGAAGGTCGGTTGTCAAGCATATATTATAAATAGTCTGGACATATCACACCAATAAAGGACCTACCATGAAAAAGATTGGATCCTTTATGATGCTTCTGATGATTCCCTATATCTCTTATGGTCAAGTTCAAAATGATGCCGATGGCAATTTTGATTCAACTACCTATGTGGAAACTAACGGGACTACAGACTCAACTTCGTCTGTTACTTCTACAAACACAAACACAAACACAAATTTAAATACTAACACAAGTACCTCTACTAGTAACAATACGAACACTAATATTAATACTAATACGAGCACTTCAACCAACACAAATATGAACACTAACAATAACATTTTGTCTGGTGGTACTGATAATACAAATACCAACTACAACACAAATGTTAGCACTAGTACTTCGACAAACAATAATACAAATAACAACTACAATGAAAGTGTTAGCAATAATACTAATAATAATACCAATGTGAATGATACTACAATCAATGCTACGAATTCTAATACTAATGTAAACACTTCTACTAGTGATAATACGAACACGAATTTCAACACAGTAGAAAGTAGCAGCACAGCAGTGAACACTAACACAAACAACAACAATACGGTTAGTGATAACACGAACACGAACATTAATCAGTCAGAAAGTGTTAGTGAGTCTACTGCCACAAATACTAATAACAATACTAATATAAACGAAAACAGAAGCGTAAGCGAGAGCACACAGACTCAGAACATCAATCAGAAGATTGAGTCGCCTCCTCCTTCTGCTATTGCTCCTAGTATTGGTAGTTCGTATTCACAAGACTTGTGTACTACAGGCGTGAGCGGTGCTGTACAGACTCAGATATTTGGTATTTCTGGTGGCAAGTCAATCACTGATAATAACTGTGAAAGAATCAAACTCTCTAAGACGTTGTATGACATGGGCATGCGTGTTGCTGCTGTATCTCTCATGTGTCAAGACGAGCGTGTATGGACTGCGATGAAGATGGCAGGTACTCCATGTCCTTTCCAAGGCATGATTGGTGACGAAGCAGGAGCTGCGTGGGAAGAGAATCTCACTGATATACCTGGCGTGAAAGAAAAGGACGTTAAAAGAGGAAGAATAGATTCTTCTCCTAATATGCCACGATGAAGAAATTACTCTTTACAATATTAGCTTTATTCAGCATAAACGCTTATGCCGATGCTGATTGGCTAACACCAGATGGTATGACCAAAGTAATGGAGGGTGTCGATGATGGTACTTTCCACGTTTCTTTGGGTCATGCCTTTCCTTATTATGGCGGGATATTCACCGATGCTTGGATGAGTAGTAACGGTGTTATTATTCTGTACGACCCCACAACACAATTCGGTAATTGGAATACCAGAAATTCTATGTGCTGTTCCGGTTATGATTTAACTAATTGGCAGTCATGGCAAGGGGATCAATTTAGCTTTATGCTTGCTCCACTATGGACTGATTTGAGAGATGCTAACCTAACGCCTGATGATGGCTATTACTATAAGACAAATGAAGGCGTATCATCTTTTCTTTGGTACAATGTTACAGAATTTGGAACTAGTAACTTAAACACGTTTCAAGCAAACTTATGGCCTGATGGTTCATTTGACTTTTTATATGACGAGGTTGATGTGACACAGCATAGTGTGTTTATGGGATTTACGGGTGATATAACTAAAAATGAAATCAATCAGCTTGGATATTATCAAAATGGAGTGACTGAGTTTGATATAGACTTTCACAGCGCCTGGGGTCCTAACGGTAGAATATGGTACGGTCAAGACGGCGGATACGAATCCACACTAGACTGTTCAAACGCTTTGAATGATCCTCAATGTCCAGGATATGAACAAGCCTATTACGAGCAACAGTGTTCAAGCGATCCATTATATGATTATGGTTGTCAAGGTTATGAGCAAGCATACTATGACCAACAATGTTCATATGACGATTTATACGATCAAGGATGTCCTGGTTATCAAGGAGCGATTGCAGCACAAGATGCGGCCGGAACAGATTTTATATTCGGTGATGATATTTCTGACTTCTATGACACAGAACCTGAACCTATAGAAGAGCCGATAGCTTTCTTTTCTAGTGTAAACGAAACTGATATGTTTACAGAAGAACAAGATTTCGACACGATGGAAGACACTAGCGGCATGGCCACTATAGAAGAGCCTGTCGTAGAAGAAACTTTTGTCGAAGAAGTGTTCGAAGTCGTTGCAGTAGTCGAAGAGCCGATAGTAGAAGAGGTCTTTGTGGAAGAAACGGTTGAGGTCTTCGAAGAAGTAGTCGAAGATGAGTATATTGAAGAAGAAATTACACATGTCCAGGAAGATGTGAGTAATAATCAAGAAGAATTACTCACATCCGACGAACCTAGTACGAGCGGAAGTCCGATAAACGCTGTATCAATTGCGCTTTCAACTGTAGCGAATGCGGAGTCGGCAGCAGTACAGACAGCTAGACAACAGGTAACACAGAGTGCAGTTTCGGATACTTTGACACAAGAAGCTGAAGACAAAGCTCAAAATTCTGAATCCTATACTTCTTTTGGTTCACTTGACTCTGCTTTCGAGAGCGCAACCTTTGACATGATGTTAGATCCTTCAATGACAGTAGCAGAAGTATCGGTTGCAGTTGAAAGTCCAACAGAACAGGCAACACAAGAAGAGCAGACAGTAGACTTTCAAATGGAATCGTCAACACCTACAACTGACAGTGGATTCTCTGCTCAACAAGATCAATCGTTTTCAACAGGGCAAAGCATCACTGCTGTTCTTAACAATGTAGCTCCAAACTTCTCACAGTTTGATGTTGCGCCACCTTCACAACAAGAACAGCAGACGACACAGAAAGCAGACGCACAAGCAAACAATATGACCGATGAGCAGTTAGCAGAAAACTTAGACGAGTTTGCTGACGAGTTGCAAGACTCTGGTGGTTTCACTGACCAAAGTATGACAATATTTTTGATGGGTAGAAACAGTGCGTTCTCACAGTATGACGGACAATTACAAGATGTTAGTTTCTATACAGACAGAGGCATGCCTGGTGGAAGAGTACAGAATGACAGAAACTCTATGCTACAACTGATTGGCACAGATAGTAAACATGAAGACCTCATAAGTTTACAATATAAATAGTGAATTATTGAACAGGAGATTATAATGGCTACATGTGCTAATAGCAGGGGTATCTTAGATATTGAAGGAACTTTAGAATCTTTCATTGTTGACTGGATGTTGGATTTAAAAAACAACATGGGATTGTTGGAAAATCTTGAAGAGATACATCCAGAGGATAGCATAGTATCAAACAATGATGTATCAGAAACTGCCATGTATGCAATCGCAGATGAAATGGCTAGAATTAAATATGCAGTAGCTCCTCTGTATCAAGAGGCTGTTGTTCATAAAAATGCAGTTGATGCAAAAATACAGGCACTTTGTGCCAGAATGAATCAGCATGAGGCAAATAGAAATGCATGGTTGTCATATAGAAATTCTTTAGATCCATTGGATCCTGACTATACTTCAGACTATAGCACTGCCACTGCAAACTACAATACAAACGAATCATATAGACAAAATAAAGATACTCAGATTACCACTCTAAGGGGTGACGCAAACGCAATCATAGATCAAATAAACACTGAGTTTGAAGAACTCGCTCGTGGCGTATTGAAGGCTAGATATAACTGTAATACATCTGTTGGTTCGCTTGTAACTGACGATGTACAGGCATCACCAAGTTCATACTATATTGTAGGCAGTAAAAATAATACAGAGGGATTTGCGTTAGCAGTTTTGAATAAAATAGGCAAGTGGGCAGAGTTTGCTCAAAGTTTATCTATTGTCAATAAATTAAAATCAATCAATTTTAATACTAGCATAGCAAACGGCAGTGGAAGTTATAGTTCTGCAATAAGTGAGTTGTCAGCAAGAGATGCTTCATTTAATGACGACAATGAATTAGTAGTCACTAGCGATATGGAATATAAGCCTGCTATTATAGCTGCTTATGGACCAGAAATGGTGAGCGCAGCATCTTTGTGCGAAAGTGCCATATCTACTGAATACACTTTTATGCAGCAACTATTAATTACTAGAATATCTGGAAGCACTAAATCGTATAGCTCTGGTACAAACACATGGTCTACTGGTTCAGCCACATTTGAATTGCCGTCTTGGTATGAAGATAGAAATGACGAGTTAGATGTGGTACCAGATCCATATATTGTAAATGACGATCCTTTATTACCAGTTTCATAGGAGAAAATAAATGGCAGAAGTAGAATTTGGTGATGTAAAAGTAAGTGGCGGCAAAATGCTGCTAATCATACCGTTGCTAGGTTCTATATTAGGAGCAATGTGGGGAGGCTTTGAAGTGTATCAGCGTTTGCTTGATGCCGAAGAAGCTGTAACTAATTATGTTGCGCCTGATATGTCTGGCATCAACCAACAGTTAGCAGTACAAGAAGAAATGGTTGCCGCACTCAAAGAAGATGTAGAGCAACAGTTCAATACTGTAACTACACTACTTGATAGCATGCAAGAAGACTTAGATCGTGTGCGTGAAGACGCAGATGAGGTTGATACATTCGTTCGTACTATTGATGAGTCAACAAACGAGACTCAAAGAGACTTGCGTAATGATGTATATGCAATGGAGACTTCTTTGAATGACCGTCTCAGAGAGTTAGACGGAGAGTTGCGTGAAATGCGTGACGACTTAGAGGAAAAGATTGAGCGAATCCTAGACAACCCGCTCAATGATTCTGAGTAACTTCTGAAAGCACATTATATAGTTCTTTGTAGTTTAGAATTATATCTTGTGCTTTTCTAGGATTTTTCTGTTCTGACCACTTACACTTATCTTTGTCGTATTCTATTTGAAATATATGAGCAATCATATCTGGATTCGCTAGTATTAAATCTTCAAAATACATTAGATTATAAGATTTCCATATACGAGAGTCTATTAAATTCTTCATATTATTTTCGTAATGGATTCTTTTGCGATGTGTTATAAGTGTGTCTTTCGGATTAAGATAGAATGGAGTGATGTGTTTTTCAGAATATGTGGAACTTCCTAATCCATCTAACAAGTATTCATTAATTTTACTTGCAAATATTGAGCTGAGTGTCTGTGCCGCTTTATCTAATCTTTGTGTATGAACAATATTCCAGTTTTCAGGGTCTGGTGGCATCCATGTTGTATGGTCATGAACAACAATATTGTTGTCGTCGGCGCTTAATCGTAAGTTGTCATGATTTGCCAATAAAGGCCAAACAGGTGGGCTTTTTTGCTGACGATAAAGATTCCAGCTCACATGTTCTGAACGAAGACCAGAAGACTCTAGTAAACTATACACTAGATGGCTTCCGGTTCTTGTTGTTGACTTAATTAACCATTTATTCATTTAATATACAATAAATTTAAATAACAAGCCACATAATCCAACTGAGGTCACAGTAATGTTGGTTACGATAAGCGCCCTGTCTCTCCATGCAATAGAGACTATAGACCAAAGGATGCCACTCGTAACCATCACTACTGGGCCCCACGGATAAATTCCAAGACTATTTAGTAAAGTACCAAACACCATCAGTACAGTACCCGTCCATTTAGTTCTATTTAGTAATTTATCCGCTTTCATGTTAAAGTTCTTCTGCAACGCCTAGTATTTCAGCAAGTATGAGTAACAAACCAGCTAGTGGAATATTACCACCTAACAAGGCACCCCCACTAGATGCTCTCACACAGCTCTTAACTAAACTAATATAAAAATGCTTCTTACTTGGATCTACTGGTTCCATTATTTACCCCTTATTAAGATAGTCTTCGTTTATAGTAGTTTTAATAGCATGACAATCTAAACATAAACCTTGAAGATTGTCAATATCATCGTTGTCGTGATTCCCATCTATGTGATCTACTGTAATAAGACTGCGAATAGCTATGTTTCTTTTCACTTCGTCAGTAATAGCTTTGACTTGAGGAAGCTCTGCAACATCTTTTCCGCACTTACTGCACACGGTAGTCTTTGCAAAACTATAGGGTTTAGAACCTTTAGCTAGACCTCCGTATTCATGGCACTCTAGCTGATGCTTTCTGCAATACTTGTTAGAGTTAGGGCCGGTAAACACACTGATATGACTTTCGCAACCAGGTGTTTGGCAAGTAGTAACAAGAGCCGATGCGAGATCGGCTCCTGTTTTGTTAGAATCTAAACTGCGATCTCTAAAACTACTCACTATGATAATACACTTATCTTGAAATTAAGGTCAGTAGTATCAATGTTGAAGCGATAGTTACCTTTTAACTTGGGTAAAGGAAACTTAAAGCCTCTCGTCTTCAGAGCTGCACAGATGTAAGCTGGACCGAAAAAAGTCTGATTGCAGCGAGGAGAAATAATAAATCTGTTCTCATCGTTCTCAAGTATTTTATCTGAACGCCATTTTTTGTAAGCTCTCATTGCTCCCATATGCTTAGACTTCTTGCTTCGATCTTTCTTAGACCAAGTATTGTTAGTCGCTAGTCTTAGGCTAATGGCAAACCGTTTAATGTACTCGTCATTTACTTCAATGCCTTGTTCACGAGCAAACATAAAGATATGTGCTAAGTTGTCAATCTCCAAAGGCTCTACTGGCTTATCAGAGCATGCCAGACCGTGGTATTTGATTACAGCTATAATATCTTCAGTAGCAAACTTCTTGTCGTTCCATATTTCAGTAAATCTCGATAAAGCCCCAGCTTGGTTAACACACGGGCGGTCCTCATCAGAAAAGAACATATCGTTCTTCTCCATCACTGAATAGATTTCCTCAATACGTTGTTGAAACAAGTCGTTAGAGTTGTCTATCCTGACCGCAAAGATCATTTGTTCTGCAAGATCAGCTTTTGTCAGAGGGCAAGAGAGAGACCCGTCATTGTTACGAATAAATCGAGTACGCAACTTAGCTGGCTCTGTGCTCGGATACATAACATATGGAACCTTCACACGGTCGATAGCCTCTTGAAGTGACATATCAAAATAGAACATAGCGACAAGTACGATAGAAGTAGAAGTCTGCTGTCCGTCCCAGATACAATCCTTTTCCTGAAAAGCAGTAAATCGTACACTGTTCACTAAGTGAGGGTCGAAGTTCGGCACAACTTTTTCAGTAACGAAAGAAAACTTCATGTCCCGCTGCATTGAATCATCAACATAAGCATTAGAAATAGACATGAGATTCTCACCGAGTCCCGGCATATCAACATACATGTCTTCGAATTTTTCGTATTGAGGGTTTCGTATACGCCAATCTTCGGCGTATGCACGGCACCGTGTCTCAATCTCTGGGTATTTTTCCAGAAAGGCAGATAAACGATCTTTGAATGAAACAATAGTGTCTGTCTTGTTTGCAGAAAACTTCTTTGAATACAGATTACTGATATTTGACATTATACTTCTCCTCATTAAGATCGTGGACCCAAGTTGTAGATCATCACATTACCGTTTGATAAGTGTTGAGCACGGAACTTAAAACCATTCTTCTTTGCCCATTGATATGCTGCTGATGCTACATTAGAAGTTCCCTTAGATTTCAGCTTGGTTTCAGCAGGCCATACCTTGGCTTGAATCTCCATAGCAGAGTTTACAGGAATTAAGCTCCAATCCCACTTCTGGATTCGTTTTAGAGGAGGAGGAGACATTTTTAAAATGCGTACTCCGTTTACAAATGCGATATTTGATACTTTCTTGCTATCAATCATAATAATTTCCTATAGTATTGGCATAAAGCCCGATTAATTTGGCACTGTGGCCCATTTAGTTTACTATACACCTTTCTCAAAGTGTTCCTTTATAATAACACCACTTGTCGTCCTTGTCAAGCAGTTTCTTACAAATAACCTAATCCAACCACCGCAAAGAAGGCAAAAGCGCCGACAATAGTAACTAGACCGG
>Ga0233451_10000133_pt1 | contig 76066 bp, 80 predicted proteins | sample 011ome_29_FD_183052 | JGI IMG/M metagenome (GOLD analysis project Ga0233451, IMG submission 183052) | Coastal salt marsh microbial communities from the Groves Creek Marsh, Skidaway Island, Georgia - 011504CT (spades assembly) | ecosystem: Environmental > Aquatic > Marine > Intertidal zone >... | reverse complement strand
GATTTAGCTTGAACCCATAATTGAGACATCATGGTAATACCTTCATCATAGCCAACGCCACCAAAATCTGCTGACATCAGAACGGCTAAACCAAGCGCACCCACAATACCAGCTACTCCATGGATTCCAAACACATCGAGTGAATCGTCATAACCCAGGGCTGTTTTCAAACTGGTACATGCCCAGTAGGCAATGATTGCTGCAATAAAGCCAAGCACAATTGCGCCAAGAGGGCCTACTACTGCACAGGCAGGAGTAATTGCCACCAAACCTGAAATTGCACCAGAAGCACCACCAAGCATGGATGGTTTACCTTTGCTCACCCATTCCATAACTACCCATCCTAAGACAGCAGCAGCAGTTGCAACTTGTGTATTGATCATAACTAAACCCGCGGTACCGTCAGCGGCTAATTCACTACCTACGTTAAAACCGAACCAACCAGCCCATAGTAATGAAGCACCGATCATTGTCATTGGTAAGTTATGAGGTGCCATTGCTTCTTTTCCATAACCAATACGTTTACCGATTACGATTGCGCCGACCAGTGCTGCAATACCTGCATTAATATGAACCACGGTGCCACCAGCAAAGTCGATTGCGCCCCAGCTTGAGATAAGCCCGCCACCCCAAACCATATGACAGATCGGAGCATAGACAAGTAACGCCCAGCCTGTTAAAAAGACAAGCAGCGATGAAAACTTAATGCGCTCAGCAAATGCGCCGACAATCAATGCCGGTGTAAGCGCAAAGAAGGTTAATTGGAATGTAACAAAAACATATTCCGGAATAGTTCCGCTGATGCCTTCACTGGTGATGCCTTTTAAGAATGCCAAGCTTAAGTCCCCAACGTAGGCATTGCCCTCTGAGAATGCCAAGCTGTAACCTAACACAACCCAGAGTACAGACATGAGTGAGAAGGTAACAAAAACCTGCATGAGCACGGAGAGCATATTTTTAGAGCGAACTAAGCCACCATAAAAGAGAGCTAATCCAGGAATTGCCATAACAAGAACTAAAATAGTCGCTACAATCATCCAGGCAGTATCACCTGCTGAAAGGGTTGGCTCCTCCTCAGCCACTGCAGCTTCTGCAACAGGCATTTCTGCATGATCGCCATGCATGTCAGCAACAATTGTTGTCTGCCAAAGCGCATCATTGGCGGCAACTGCCTCAGCCGCCACCCCTGTTGTTGAAAAACCAAATAAAAGTAGACTCATCATGCCTACTAAACCAAATTTCGAAATCCATTTTTTCATGATTGTCTCCTTATAGAGCATCGTCGCCGGTTTCACCGGTTCGGATACGTTTAACTTCATCAAGACTCATGACAAAAATTTTGCCATCACCAATTTTTCCTGTGGCGGCAGATTTCTCAATTGCCTCAACAACTTTTTTTGCTAATTTATCTGAACAAGCAACCTCTAGTTTTACTTTCGGTAAAAAATCAATTACATATTCAGCGCCACGATAGAGTTCCGTGTGGCCTTTTTGACGTCCAAAGCCTTTAACTTCTGTCACAGTTATGCCTTGAACACCAATTTCAGAGAGTGCTTCTCTGACCTCATCAAGCTTAAAAGGCTTGATGATTGCGGTTACAAATTTCATAGTTATTCCCCTGTTTAATTAAAATGATGCGCTTAAGTAACCGCCAAATACGTCTTCACCAAGGAATTCGCTGTTGACAGTCCAAGTTGTTTTGTCCATATCGGTATCTGTGTAAAAGGCACCAATGCTATAACCTTCCGCAAATGGGAGCGCATAGTCTAGATTTACTTTCCAATCGGTGTAATCAGATGCTGAGTTCCCAGCTCCATCAAATTGCTGATCACCCACATGACCTGATAACGTTAACCCAGTCTCACCAATAGGTACATCCACGTCTAAAGTCCAGTACTCACTGCCTTCCGCATCAGAAAATCCCCATGCATCAGTTGATACAACGTGATAGTAGTAAACACTCGCACTTGCGAAACCAAAATCATGTGCGATACCTGCATAGAGCTCCGTTGCGTCCGCTTCCGCTGCAGCTAGAGTGTTTTCACCAGGATATAAGAACTGGAGTACACCAATATCCAAGTCAACAGGTCCTGCGGAGAATGCAAATCCGCCATAGACATCAATTTCTAAATCGTTATCGTCCATGTAGCTACCCTCAGTTGTCCACTTCACGTTCGAAGCCCATGTACCAATATAGAAACCGCTTGAGTGCTCAACATCAAAGCCACCCTGAATAGCAGGCTGATGTTTAGTTTGTGTGTATCCGCGGAAAATATAGTCAGAGTAAAGACCCACATTCGCACTGATACTCCAATCTGAAGTCTCTGCAGGAGCAGCTTCTTCAGCATGGATCGCCGTCAAAGGGACCATCAAGGCACCTAAAACCGCTAATTTAAGTTTTTTAAGTTTCATTATTACTTCCTCTTTTATAGTTAAAAATTAAGATCTAACAATTTTATTACAAGCAAAAAGCATGCCAAAAATCACAATGGGGAATAACTATGATTTAATATACTTGCTGTAAAATAATAAAAAAGCTGTTAAAATCAATGCTTTACGCACAAAAAGATATGATAGATAGACAAAAAATACAAGAAATATCCGATAAAATTCGTGAAATTATTAAAAATTCACCAATTGAGGACATGGAAAATAATATTAATGCACTACTTCGGAGCATGTTCACCAAATTGGACCTAATTAATCGTGAAGAATTCGATATTCAGACTGAGGTTCTAAAAAAAACACGACTCAAGCTAGAGGTCCTGGAAGCAAAACTCAAAGCACTCGAAACTAAGCACAAATAAATTACTCTACATATCTTCTTGAATTCGTTAAAATCAAGCTAAATGAACATGCCGCAAATTATTCATACTGAAAAATTATTAAAAAAAATCCTTTCGCAACGGATAATGGTGATGGATGGTGCCATGGGCACCATGATCCAACAACATCAACTGACAGAGGAAGATTACCGAGGCGGGCCGAAAGGTGAGTTTCAATCTTTTCAAGCGCCTGCTGGAGAAAGAGAATTATTCTTAAAAGGCAATAATGAGCTTTTAAGCATTACGCAGCCGAAAATAATCCAACAAATTCATGAGGATTATCTCGCGGCCGGGGCAGATATTATTGAAACCAATACCTTTGGTGCCAATACCGTGGCGCAAGAGGACTACTGTATGCCGCATCTGGCCAGACAGATGAATCTGGCATCAGTCAAACTCGCAAAAGCGGCCGCAAAAAAATTTCATTCGGATGAAAAACCTCGTTTTGTTGCTGGAGCTGTTGGACCTACGCCAAAAACAGCATCCATTTCACCAGATGTGAACGATCCAGGCGCAAGAAATGTAACTTTTGATCAATTAGTGAACAGTTATACCGAGCAGGTGGATGCATTAATTGAAGGAGGAGCGGACCTTATTTTAGTGGAAACGGTTTTTGATACCTTAAATTGTAAGGCAGCCCTTTTTGCTATCGAGGAAAGTTTTAAAAAACTCGATTACCGACTTCCAATGATGATCTCCGGCACGGTGACCGACGCGTCGGGAAGAATTTTATCGGGCCAGACTGTGTCGGCATTTTGGAATTCCATTCGTCATGCAAAACCGTTAACTGTGGGACTAAATTGTGCATTGGGTGCAGCACTGATGCGACCTTACGCGGAAGAGTTATCAAAAATTGCTGATACGCACATCTGTATTTATCCTAATGCGGGGTTACCAAATCCCATGTCAGATACTGGTTTTGATGAAAAGCCGAAGGATACATCGTCATTACTTAAAGAATTTGCTGAGAGTGGTTTTGTCAATATCGCGGGCGGTTGTTGCGGCACCACGCCAGCGCACATTCAAGCAATTGCAGAAGAAATCAAGGGCATTTCTCCGCGCGCTTTACCTACCAATGATCGCTTCATGCAATTATCAGGATTAGAGCCATTGGTGATCAAGGATGATAGCCTGTTCGTCAATGTCGGCGAAAGGACCAACGTTACTGGTTCAAAAGCATTTGCTAATCTAATTTTAAATGACAAGTATGACGAGGCTGTCGCAGTGGCAAGACAGCAAGTGGAAAATGGTGCACAGATAATTGATGTCAATATGGATGAAGGCATGCTAGACGCTGAAAAAGCCATGACCCATTTTTTAAATTTAATTGCCTCCGAACCGGATATTGCCCGAATACCGATCATGATCGACTCATCAAAATGGTCCGTTATCGAAGCTGGTTTGAAGTGTGTTCAAGGCAAAGCCATAGTCAACTCACTATCATTGAAAGAGGGCGAAAAAGAGTTTTTACATCAAGCCAGACGTTGTAAACAATATGGTGCCGCCATTATTGTCATGGCTTTTGATGAAAATGGTCAGGCAGATACGTTTGAAAGAAAAACGTCAATTTGCAAACGCGCTTACGATTTGCTTGTACAACAAGTTCATTTCCCACCCGAGGATATTATTTTTGACCCAAATATTTTTGCTATCGCAACGGGCATCGAAGAACACAATAATTACGCGGTTGATTTTATTAATGCTACAAAATGGATTAAAGACAATCTACCCTTTGCTAAAATTTCTGGTGGCGTTTCGAATGTTAGTTTTAGTTTCCGCGGTAACGAGGCTGCTAGAGAAGCGATTCATACAGTTTTTTTGTACCATGCCATTAAAGCCGGGATGACGATGGGTATCGTCAATGCAGGCATGATGGGGGTTTACGATGACCTAGATGAAAAATTGCGTGACGTTGTCGAAGATGTTGTCCTCAACCGCAAACCTGACGCAACGGAGCGCATGATTGAAATAGCCGGTACGCTAACGGGGTCAAAAAGAGAAGAGGAAAAGATTAATTGGCGTGGCGATGATGAAAATAAAGTGACTGTTGAGAAAAGAATTGAATATTCGTTGGTGCATGGAATCACGAATTTTATTGTGGAAGACACCGAAGAAGCTCGGCAAAAAATTATGGCAAATGATGAGGGCCGCCCCATTCAAGTTATTGAAGGCCCATTGATGGATGGCATGAATGTGGTGGGTGACTTGTTTGCGCAGGGCAAAATGTTTTTGCCACAAGTGGTTAAATCAGCCCGTGTGATGAAGCAAGCGGTCGCGCATCTTGTTCCTTTTATTGAAAAAGAAAAAGAAAATGAAGAAAAGCGAACCGGAATCAAAGCAAAACCTAAAGGCAAAATGTTGATTGCTACCGTAAAGGGGGATGTGCATGATATTGGTAAGAATATTGTTTCGGTGGTATTGCAATGCAATAATTTTGAAGTTGTTAACATGGGGGTCATGGTTCCCTGTGCGGAGATTTTAGCCAAAGCCAAAGAAGAGAATGTTGATATCATTGGTCTCTCTGGTTTAATTACACCCTCGTTGGAAGAGATGGCATACGTTGCCTCGGAAATGCAACGTGACCCATTTTTTCAAGCAGTTAAAATGCCCTTACTCATCGGCGGCGCAACCACATCAAGAGCACATACTGCGGTAAAAATTGCTCCAAAGTACGAAGGCCCTGTGATTCATGTGGCTGATGCATCACGATCGGTATCCGTCATGCAATCCCTAATGACACCGGAGCAAAGAACAAAATACCTCAATGATCTTAATAAGGATTATGACAAAGTTCGTCAGCAGCATGAGAATAAAAAAGGTGCTACTTACCTTACTATTGCAGAGGCGCGAAAAAATAAACTTAATTTAAAATTTAACCCAGTGAAGCCTAAATTTATTGGTCGCCGGGTATTTAAAAATATTGATCTTGGTTTATTGGTTCCATATATCGACTGGACTCCATTTTTTCAAACATGGGATTTAGCAGGTAGCTACCCAAAAATATTAGATGATGAAGTGGTCGGGCAGAGTGCAAAGCAAGTATTTGCTGAGGCAAAAAAAATGCTTGATAAATTGGTAAACGAAAAGAAATTAAAGGCAAACGGTGTGGTGGCTTTTTATCCTGCTAACAGTGTCAATGATGATATTGAAGTTTATGCCAATGACAAGCGTGAAGAAAAACTCTTTACCTATTATGGATTAAGGCAACAAACATTGAAACCAAAAATTGATGGTCAGCAAAGACCTAATATGTGTTTATCTGACTTTATTGCGCCCAAGGAAACAGGCATCGATGATTATATTGGCTTATTTGCTGTTACAGCTGGTGAGGGTGGTGAATTTTATGAGCAGCAATTTTTAAAAGAGCATGATGATTATGCAAGTATTATGTTTAAGGCATTAACAGATCGATTGGCTGAAGCGTTTGCGGAGTATATGCATGAGCGAGTTAGGGTGGATTTGTGGGGTTACAATACGAAAGAAAAATTGAGCCGAGCTGAACTCATAAAAGAATCTTATTTGGGAATTCGCCCAGCACCAGGGTATCCAGCGTGTCCTGAGCACACCGTTAAAAAAGAAATGTTCCAAGTATTAAATGCGCATGATATTGGCATGGAATTAACAGAAAGTTTAGCCATGAAACCCGCATCCTCTGTGAGCGGCTTTTATTTTTCTCACCCCGAAGCAAAATATTTTAGTGTAGATAAAATTGACCAAGACCAGTTAAAAGATATGGCAGTAAGACGTTCGGTGGACATTGATCAATTACGCATTTGGCTTGCCACTAATTTGAGATAAATTATGCATATCCATATTTTAGGTATTTGTGGAACATTTATGGCGGGTGTTGCAGCAATTGCTAAAGTGAATGGTCACCATGTTACTGGCTGTGACAAAAATGTTTATCCCCCCATGTCCACGCAATTACAGCAAATGGAAATTGAATTAATTGAGGGATACCATGCTGAACAAATCTTATTAAAGCCTGATATTTATGTGATAGGCAATGTGATTTCGCGAGGTAACCCATTGATGGAGACGATTTTAAACAAAAATCTTCCATTTCAGTCAGGCCCTGAATGGATGTATGAAAATATTTTGAAGAATAAATGGGTCATGGCCGTTGCCGGGACACATGGCAAAACGACAACCACCGCGATGTTGTCATGGATTTTAGAATGTTCTGGATACAATCCTGGCTATTTGATTGGGGGCATTCCAAATAATTTTGACACTTCAGCAAAAGATAGTAAAAATTCTAATTTTTTTGTGATAGAAGCAGATGAGTACGATAGTGCTTTTTTTGATAAACGTTCAAAATTTATTCATTACCATCCCAGAACACTAATTTTAAATAATCTCGAGTTTGATCACGCGGATATTTTTGATTCTTTGAAAGATATTGAAAGACAATTTCATCATTTAATCAGAACTGTTCCATCCGAAGGAAAAGTTTTGGTGAATCAGGAGTGTACGAATTTAAAAAAATTGATTGATCGAGGTTGTTGGTCTGAAATTGAATATTTTGGTTCTAGTAAAGACTGGAGTTATAAATCATCGGGTTTAGAGAGTATTGAAATTTTCTTTCAAGCAGAACTGCAAGGTACACTGCAATGGAATTTGCTCGGCCACCACAATGTCATGAATGCGCTTGCGTCAATTGCAGCAGCCAAACATGTCGGTATTTTGCCAAACCAAGCTATTGAAGCTTTAAAAAAGTTTAGGGGAGTAAAGCGCCGTATGGAAAAGATAGCCGAAATTAATGAGGTTACCTTCTATGATGACTTTGCCCATCACCCGACAGCAATCAAAAGTACAATTGATGGTTTAAAAAAAATTGTAGGGCCAGGCAGGAGTATTGTTGCATTAGATCCTCGATCCAACACAATGAAGTTAGGTACGTTAAAATCAGAATTAAAAGAAAGTTTGATGGATGCGGATCAGGTCTATATTTTAGCCAGTAATGATTTAAAATGGGATCCAAAACATTATTTTTATGACTGTGATAAAACCTTTATATTTGATGATGTGGATAACATGCTAGATAGCCTATTAAAAGGCAGTAACAAAGGTGACCATGTTGTTTTTATGAGTAATGGAAGTTTTTCAGGCATACAAAAAAAAATAAGTGAGTTATCCCAGCTATAATTTTGCTATGAATTCCCAATTCGATCAGAAATATTTTTTGATTGCCTTAATTTTATCAATCGTATTGCATGCCTTGTTTTTAATAAACACAAAATTTGATTTGTTTAAAAATAACTTTTTAGACACTGAGCTGGTTATTGAGATGTTCATATTGCCACCCAATGAAAAAGACGAAGTATTAAAATATCCCGCATTAGATTTGGTTGAAGAAATTAAAAAAGAAGAAGATATTGCATCACCATTACCTTTGAGGGACTTTATATCAGAAAAAGTGGATGAAATTATTACGTCAAAATCTGAAATACAAGAACCACTAAAACAAGAAAATATCAAGGAAGCCCCAATAGTTCCTAAAGAAAGAATTGTTGATCGATTAACTCAGCCAAATGACAAACAAATATTCGATGAAGAATCTTTTGATGAGGATATTAATCCAGTTGCCAAAAAAGAAAGAATTGAAATTGATACGTCAAAGCTATTAGCACAAATAAGTACCCTTGATTTAAGTACAAAAAAATCATCATCAGGCATACGAGTTAAAAGAATTTCTGCGCGCTCAAAAGATTATGAATACCGCGCCTATTTTGAATCCTGGCGACAAAAAGTTGAGAGAATTGGTGCGCTCAACTATCCAAAAGAAGCGATGTTAGGTAATTTTGGCTCATTGAGATTAACGGTTTCAATTAACTCAGATGGCAGTGTAGAACAAATTGTTGTTGATAAAAGCTCAGGCTCAAAAGAGCTTGATGAGGCAGCAAAAAATATTGTTATGTTATCTGCACCCTTTGCAGAATTCTCTTCCAAAATGCGAAATGAAGTCGATGTTGTGAATATTTCCCGAACATGGAAGTTCACAAAAACCAATCAACTACTTACCAATTAAAATGACTTATTACACACATCATATTTTTTTCTGTCTTAATGAAAGAGATGATGGCGCTCAATGCTGCAGTGACTTTGGTGCAGCATCGATATTTGTTTATATGAAGAAAAAAATAAAAACCATGAATCTTCGAGGGCAAGGCAAAGTAAGAGTCAATCGTGGCGGTTGTTTTGATCGATGTCACGAGGGACCATTAATGGTTATTTACCCAGAAGCTGTGTGGTATCGCTACATCGACGAAAATGATATTGACGAAATTATTAGTGAACATATTTTAAATAATCGTGTAGTAAAGCGACTATTGGCTTAAAAAAACCTTCATCTTGCTAATAAAATCTCTTTCTTCTCTTTTATTAAATTCAGTATTGTTATTTTTTTTTGGAGCTGACCAAATAGCCCCTGGGAAGTGATTATCATCTTTATATCTGGGAATAATATGCCAATGCAGATGGGGGGTTTTATTGCCCAACGATGCAAGATTAATTTTATCTGGAGCTAGTAATTTTCTGAGCCCCTTTTCAATATTTAATAAAAGTTGTAGACATTCCTTTTGAAGCGCATCAGTTAGATCAGTCATTTCCTTAATGTGTGCAATGCTCTCAATTCGACAGTAGCCAGGATAGGCATGATCATTGATAAGGACAACTCGAAAATTAATAGTTTGCCAAATAATTGGGTAACTGCAACCTGAGCACAATGAACAGCCAGACAATTTAGGATATCTCGAGCATGCGATCAAGTGTAAGTTTAGCAAGCTTTGCTTCATGGTCCGGAACTTTAATTATATTTACTGGTTTGTCATGAATAATATTTTCTAATGTCCAAGCTAAATGTTGTGGATCTATTCTTGCCATAGTGGAGCATTCACAGACCACATGCGACATGAACTGCACCAGCTTACCCTCACTTTTCATTTCATTAGCTAAACGATTGACCAGGTTTAATTCGGTCCCAACCAACCATTTGGTGTTTGGTTTAGCTGCTTTAATTGTGTTTAAAATAAACTCTGTTGAGCCTACGTAGTCAGAATTTTGACAAACCTCAAATGGCGCTTCAGGGTGAGAAATAATTAAACCGTCCGGATATTTTTCTTTGAATAAATTAATATGTTGAAGCCTAAACATTTGATGGACAGCGCAATGGCCCTTCCAAAGCAGGACTTTAGCTTTCTTAATTGTCGACTCATCAAGTCCACCTAAAGGTAGATCAGGGTCCCAGACAGGCATTTCTTCTAAAGGAATACCCATTTTATAACCGGTCCAACGACCTAAGTTTTGGTCTGGAAAAAATAGCACTTTACTTCTCTGTTTAAATGCCCAATCTAAAATATTGGGAGCATTGGTTGATGTACAGACTACCCCTCCATGTTCACCACAAAATGCTTTTAAGTCTGCAGCAGAATTTATATAAGTAATTGGGGTAATTGTTTCATCAAAATTAATTACCTTAGAGAGTTCACGGTAGGTACGTTCAACTTTGGCAAGATTTGCCATATCAGCCATGGAACATCCAGCGGCTAAATCGGGTAAAACGGTTATTTGATCGGGCCGAGATAAAATATTTGCCACTTCCGCCATAAAATGAACACCTAAGAAAACAATATATTGCGCCTCCAATTCGCTTACATATTTTGCTAATTTTAATGAGTCACCAGTAAGATCGGCATGCCTGTAGACGGTTTCATTTTGATAATGGTGACCAAGTATGACTATTTTTTTGCCAAGTAATTTTTTTGCTTTGATAATTCTTTCCTGGCAGTCATCATTTTGAAGACTTTCAAAAGCTTCAAACTTAATAGTGGCTGTATTCATAATTTAATTTTAACTTTGATATTGTTTAATTTCATCTAATTTTTCAATGGCAAAACGATTTGTCCAGGAAAAAACTTTTTCTTTTGCTGCATTAATATTAAACCATTGGTAATCAATGTGCTCGGTGGGAGCCAATTTAATATTAATGTGTTTTGGGACCTCCAATCCAAAAATATGTTCGATATTATGTGTCACCCCGGGAGCATAGCGATAACGCCAATGAGAATAAATCTCATATTCATTAGATAATTTCCAATCTTGCAAAGGATAGATTGAGGGATTTATGGAAGTTTCCTCTTTTACCTCTCTTATGGCTGCCTCATAAGGGGATTCATTTAACTCAATACTCCCCGTAACTGATTGCCAAAAATCTTTTCTATCTTTTCGGTGCAATAGCAAAACCTGCATGTCAGCAGTATAGATTACGATAAGAACTGATATTGGTATTTTGTAGTTTTTTTTCAAAACGCGGGTAATTTAAAGGTAACTTTTTCCTCCATCCCGTCTAATTCAACAAGATTGACTTCTGTGTATTGTTTTATTTTTTTGATCAGTTGTTGAACTAAAACCTCAGGTGCAGAGGCGCCGGCAGAAATACCAACCTTTTTTTTATTTTGAAGACATGCCGGGTCAAACATATCCATATTATCGATTAGAAAAGACTTCACATTATTTTCTTTTGCAATATCAACCAGGCGATTTGAATTAGAACTATTTACTGATCCAACAATAATAATTAAGTCATGATCAGCCAACATCTTCTTAATCACATCTTGCCTGTTTTGTGTGGCATAACAAATATCAGATGTTTTTGGGCCAATGATACGTGGGTATTTTTTTTTAAGTGCCTTGATTATTTTATCTGTGTCATCTAATGACAATGTTGTTTGACTGACGTAACTTATGTTTTTATCTGCATGGATATTAAGTTGCTCTACATCATTAAGATCTTGTACGAGCGAAATGGATGCATTGGGTGAATTTTGATCAATTTGACCCATGGTCCCCTCAACCTCAGGATGGCCTTGGTGGCCAATCATAATAATATGATAGTTTTCATCATACATTTTATTAACTTCTTTATGCACCTTAGTTACCAAAGGGCATGTGGCATCAATCGGAATGAGATTATGATCGCGGGATTGTTGCTTTACTAACTTTGATACCCCATGCGCACTGAAGATGACATGACTACCTGAAGGTATTTGTTTTATTTCATCTACAAAAATAGCCCCTTCATTTCTAAGCTCCTCAATAACATATTTATTATGAACTACCTCATGACGCACATAAATAGGCGCTCCATATTTTTTTAAAGCTAATTTAACAATCTGAATTGCTCTATCAACACCAGCACAAAAACCTCTGGGGTTGGCAAGTGAGATATTAATTATCTTTGTATCCACCGTCATATATTATTTATTAACTCTTCCCCATGAATCATTTGTGCAAATGTTTCTCGTGACTTAATTTCAAAAAAATCGGATTGGTCTATTAATATTTCTGCTGCACGAGGTCGGCTATTATAATTTGAACTCATTGTCATGCCATAAGCACCCACATCTAAAATGGCAAGATAGTCATTAGGGTTAATAGCTATATGACGCCCTTTACCTAAAAAATCGGCAGTCTCACATACGGGGCCTACAATATCAAAAACTTTACTTGGATTGTCATTGATTTCAGTTAAATTAATTATGTCATGATAGGCATCATACAAAGCAGGTCGCATTAAGTCATTCATTGCAGCATCTACAATTGCAAAATTTTTAGCTGCGCCCTCTTTAAGAAACTCTACTTTAGTTATTAGTGCACCGGCCTTACCAATAATGGAACGACCAGGTTCAAAGATAACTTTCATTTTTCTTTGACCAAAAATATTTGTGATGGCTTTAGAATATTCATCAAAACTTGGCGGATTCTCATTTTGATATTTAATACCAATACCCCCACCAATATCTAAATGATTAATTTTTATCTGTATTGATTCTAGGTGTTCAACAATGCCCAGTAATTTTTTTAAAGAATCAATAAAAGGTTCAATTTCTGTGATTTGTGAGCCAATGTGACAATCAATCCCACTAATTTCAATATGACTTAATTTGCTAGCTATTTTATATAATTCAATAGCTTTTTCTTCCTCGACCCCAAATTTGTTATCTTTTAATCCGGTTGAAATATAAGGATGTGTTTTGGCATCAACATTCGGGTTTACACGAATCGAAATAGGCGCTTTTCGATTAAGTTTTTTTGCAACCTCTTGGATACGAAAAAGTTCAGCTTCAGATTCAATATTAAAACATAAGATGTTTGCTGTTAATGCTAGCTGTATTTCTTCCATTGTTTTTCCAATACCAGAGAAAACAATCTTCTTTGGATCTCCCTTGGCATGAAGAACTCTTTTTAACTCACCACCAGAAACGATATCAAAACCCGCCCCATGTTTTGCAAGAAGGCTGAGAATAGTAATATTTGAATTAGCTTTTACGGCAAAACAAATTAAATGATCAAGCTGACGGAGAGATTTTGTAAACTCTAAAAAGGAATTAACAATCATCGCCTTTGAATAGACATAAGTCGGTGATCCATATTTTTCAATAACCTTATTGATGTTCACTTCTTCTATGAAAAAGTTTTTATTTTGTTTATGGAATAAAGAGGTATTCATGTGCTGGTTTAGGCAATATCTTGGGAATGTATATATAAATGATCAAATTTACTTTCTTGTGGGTACCTTTCTTCAGGAATGTAGAGTGGCCCTTTTGTGCCACAAGCTGAAAGTAAAAAAATTTGAACAAGCAAAATAGTATATTTTTTCATTAATTTATTTTACATCATATTTATGTGGTTTTTGCTGCAATACACCATAGACAATCATTCCATTCACAAGGCCAAATATAAATGCTGATAATAAAAAGACAGGCAAAAGATTAAAAATACTATCATGTGGAATAATCCAAAATCTGACAACAAGAAATTGACCAATAATATGAAAGATAGAGGCTGCAAGACTTAAGCTCAATACGCCAAAGTACTTTCCATATAAATTAAAAATAAAATATAAAATTCCTAGACTAAATAACGCACCGGTTATGCTTAAAAAAAAAGTTGGGTTCAGAAAAGATCCAACTAGTAAACTGGAAACCAATACCCGGATAATGGATACCCAAAAGGCAATATGAAAGTTAAATTTAATTAATGCATAAAGGGTAATAATATTAGCAATGCCAGGTTTGACTCCAGGGATGGGACTGGGTAAAAAAAATTCAATTAAAGATAATACGGTTGCTATTGCAGCCAATTTTGCAATTTGATGATCTTCATTAGTTGGCTTAATAATTGATGGAGTCATAAACAGGCCCACTGCCGACAATGCTTAAATGAATTTGATTTGGAATACAAACAATAGCCTCATTTACTTTATTGATCCAGCCTTGATGCACACAATATTTTTTATTGCAAGGTGAAGCTTGGATACGGGCTTTGCCATTCTCTATTTTGATGACAGTACTTCCAAGTGGCCCTTCTATTTTTTTTTCAATTGCATTTGCTAGACTAAAAACATAATCTGCACGGTTGCCATCCTCAATTTTTACATACTCACCACGCGGTAAATTTATCATTTTGAAAAAACTCCAGAGAATCACTGTAAAGCAAATTAGAATGAAGACGAAATCTCCCAGCTTAATAAGTTTATTGGATGTGTAAATTTTTTTCATCTGGCATTTCAATCCATTCAATCATTTCACTCATTTTTTTACTTATTTGCAACGAGCCATCATTTAAGATGATGAGGTAGTATTCAATATCAAGTTTCATGGCAAGTTCATGCTTAGCAGTTTTTTGTGCAATAAATAAAGGCTTAGAATAGACGTCTGATTTAATTTCTGAATTTTGTATTGGTGGAATTAATACCGTTGCAGATTGTGCGTTATCGGCAGGGTAACCCGAATTAGGGTCTATGAGGTGACTATAGCGTTTATTATTAAAAGAAAAGTATCTTTGATAATCACCAGAAGTGCCAATTGACCAGCCTGGCTTTAATTCAACAGACGCTATCGCACCAGCTTTTCTCGGATGTTGTATCCCTACTTTCCAAAAACGATCGCCGGGTTTCCCGAGAGCTAGAATATTGCCGCCGATATTAATAAGAGCATGTTGAATATTGTTATCCAAGAGTATTTTTTTTGCACGAGCAAGCGCATACCCTTTTGCATATCCACCCAGATCAATTTGCAAGCGAGTATTTTTACTGCGCAGCATTTTATTCTCAATGATCAGGTCATTCATTGAGGGTGGGTTTTTTAAGTAATCAAGAATTAGCGAGGTATTTGGTAAGTTATTAGCAGGCAAGTCGGAGTGGAAGCCCCATAAATTAATTAATTCACCAATAGCGGGATTGAACAGACCGTTTGTTTGTTTTGAGAGCACTTTATTGTCCTCAAGAATTTTGATAATTTCGGGGTCATCTATTTGATACCAACGATTCTCTTTAATAGCATTATTAATGTTTGAAATTTCACTGGGCTGCCATGCATGCAAATATTTATGTAGCCGATGGAAATCATTAAAAATTAGATTAGTAACTTTGTCAGACTTAATGGGGTCTTCTTTATAGATTTTGATATCGATGATGGTACCAAAAATATAATCCTTATATTGGTTCGTTTTATTGTCAGAACAGCCTGTAATAAGAAACAAACTCAGGATGAAAAGTTTAGCTAAGTTCATTGAAGACAATTTTCTCAATATCAATATCAGATTGATGTGCTATTTCAACTAAGCCAGTGGGGCTAGTGACATTGATTTCAGTTAAAAAGTTACCTATGACATCAATACCAACAAATGCTAATTTATTTTCAATTAAAAAAGGCTTGATGGTGTTAATAATTTTATGATCATTTGTTGACAGTTTGCTTAAACTTCCATGCCCTCCTTTCGCTAAATTTGCCCTTACTTCATTTTTCTTAGGTTTTCGCATTAAACCATATGGCAAAGGTTTGCTATTTAAAAGGATAATTCGTTTATCTCCTTTTTTGATTGCAGGAATATATTCTTGCGCCATAATAATTTTCGATTGATTGTTTGTCATAGATTCAATAATGACATTAAGGTTTGGGTCATTTATAGAAACTAAAAAAATACCATTACCTGCCATACCATGAATAGGCTTTAAAATAACTTTCTTATTTTTTTTGATAAATTTTTTGATTTCCTCAGCATCCGAGGATGATATTGTTTTTGGAATAATATCTTTGAATTGAAGGATAGATAATTTTTCATTAAAGTTTCGGATGCCACAAGGTGAGTTAATAATCAATTCGTTTTTTGAGATTTTGTGACTTAAGAGATAAGTAAGATTTAAATAATCTTGGTCAAAGGGTGGGTCAATTCGAATAAATACTTTCTTAAAAAATGAAATTAATATTTTTTTAGGATCGGAGGCAATCACACTTTCGTTGATATTTTTTATTTTGTGCGCATGCACAGTGATCGAGCCATTACTATTAAGGGTAAAATTTTTTTTTGTAGTATAAAAAACACCCACATCTTTTTTTAAAAAAGCTTTCATTACAAAGATGCTTGTATCTTTTTTTACTTTTAAATTTTCTGGTGGGTCGATAATAAATAAATAATTCATGCTTGCTCCTTCATTTCTCTTGAAGCAGCCAACAATGCTAATCTTGCAATGACACCATAGGCGTAAAATCGATTGGCCTCATCATCACACGGCCGGCCTTGATCAGGCATTAAGCACGACGTCTCAAAAGGTTGAGGAATAAAATGCATACCCGGTGAATTTAAATTTTCATCTTTTTCTTTGCTTGTGTGCACACGATAAAATCCACCAATTACAAATTGATCAATTGTATAGACAACCGGCTCTGTAACAGCACCATTAATGGTTTCTTCTGAGTGGATTCCCTCTTGAATAATGACTTCGGAGACTTCATTGCCATCTTTAATGACAGACATCTTGTTTCTTTTTTTTCGATTTAAATTTGTTACATCCTCTGCATGCTTTGCAATCATAATACCCATGCCGTAAGTACCTGCATCCGCTTTGATGACAACATAGGGCTCGTGCTTTATGTTGTATTGATTATATTTACTTTTAATTTTATCAAGGAGATTAGCAACGTTATTTGAAAGCTCATCTTCGCCAACCCGCGTATGAAAATTGATATTCTTTTGACTTGTAAAATAGGGATTAATTAACCATGGATCGCAATTTACAAACTCTGCAAATTCTTCAGCAACAGCATTATAAAATTTGAAGTGAGAAGATTTTCGGCGCACATTCCAGCCAGCACTAATTGACGGAATAATCGTTTGTTCAATATCTTTTAAAATTTCAGGCACCCCACCTGAGAGATCATTGTTTAATAAAATTGCACATGGCCGAAAGATTGAACCATCGTTTAATTTAATTTTTAAAAAATGATCTTCTTTCATAATTGGATAAATTTGTATTTTTTTATTTTCACCAATAATAAAGTCAAGCGGCCCTTCAATGGCAGGATTGATTGATCCAAAGCATACATTTAACCCTGAACGTTCTAGAATATTATGTAGGTGGAAAAGATTCTCTAGATAATGTTGATTACGCGTATGGTTTTCTGGAATGATAATAATTTTTCTTGCCTCAGGACAGATTTTTTCGATCGCGACGGTCGCTGCCTGTATGCTTAATGGGATAAATGTTTCACATAAATTATTAAAGCCGCCAGGAAATAGATTTGTGTCTACGGGTGCCAGTTTAAAACCAGAGTTTCTAAGATCAACTGAGCTATAAAATGGTACCGTATGATGATTCCACTGTGCCCGAAACCAATGCTCTACGTCACAGCTGTGATTGATAATGTAGTTCTCAAGCTTTAATAACTCATCAGAAAGCTGATTATTGAGCTGTGGAATCATATGACTTTTCCAATTGCCTGTAAATCTGCATGGTAACTGCTTCTGACCATGGGGCCGCTGGCAATCGACTTAAATCCCATAGCCAGCGCATCTTTTTTTAACGATTCAAATTCACTTAAAGGAACATAGCGCTCAACTGCAAGATGGTGGGGGGTAGGTTGTAAATATTGCCCCATAGTAATCATGTCAACCTGATGCTCCTTTAAATCCGTCAAGACATTAATAATTTCGTTGTAGGTTTCACCAAGCCCTAACATGATTCCAGATTTGGTAGGTACCGTGGGGTTTTTATCTTTAAATCTTTTCAACAAAGAAAGGGAATGCAAATAATCTGATCCGGGTCGAACTTGTTTGTAGAGTTTTGGTATTGTCTCTAGATTATGGTTAAAGACATCTGGCGGAGAAATTGAAATTATATCAATGGCTTTATCAAGTCTGCCACGAAAATCAGGAACTAGAATCTCGATGGTAATGTTAGGCACCTTTTGTTTAATAGCGTCAATGCAATGTTTGAAATGTTCTGCGCCACCATCTCTAAGATCATCACGATCAACACTGGTAATAACGACATAATTTAAATTGAGTGTTGCAATTGCATTAGCCAAGTTAGTTGGCTCATTAACATCGACGGCATTTGGTTTCCCATGTGCAACATCACAAAAAGGGCATCGTCTTGTGCATAAGTCACCTAAGATCATAAATGTTGCCGTACCATGACTAAAGCATTCCCCAATATTTGGACAGCTTGCTTCCTCACAAACGGTATTGAGCTGGTTAATTTTTAGCAATGATTTTACTTTGTGAAATTGATCAGAATTGGGTAACTGCATCTTAATCCAGTTAGGTTTTTTTATTGGCTCTTTCTGAATAACCTTAATGGGTATTCGAGCAGTTTTATCTCTAGCCCTCGCCAAATGATCAGTAGTTTGCTTCTTCATAATTTCCTATATTTTTCACTAAAAACTTAATGATTTTTTCCCCAACAGCTTCTAAATTATACCCTTTCTTATAGTCAACCAATTGGGTCATCTCAAGGTTTTCGTAACCACAAGGGCTGATAAAGCTAAAGGGGGTAAGATCCATATCCACATTAAAACTTAATCCATGATAGACGTATTTATTTTTTAGTCTTAAGCCAACGGAGGCTATTTTCTTTTTATTTACATAAACTCCAGGTGCGGTTCTATCTGAATAGGCTTCAATAGATTCTTCTTGTAAGAATTGAATGATGCTATTTTCTAACGCAGAAACCAAGTTTCTAATAGAAATTTTTTTTTTGGATAAATTGAAGAGGATATAAATTATTAATTGTCCTGGACCGTGGTAAGTGATTTTACCTCCTCGATCAACAAAAACATGCGGAATATGATTTGAAGGAGGCACATGATTTTTTTTATTTAATCCGGTTGTGTAAATTGGGAAATGTTCAGTGATCCAGATTTCATCGTGATCAGGATTGCCTGAAACAAAATCTTTCATGGCTTGCCAAGTGGTCTCAAAATTGGTTACCCCAAGGTATTTAATTTTTGGCTGCATAACTTAGAGAACAAATTTTGTTAAAGGATGTTTTGAAAGATCTATGTATATTTTATCTAATTGATCTTTTGATTTTACGAAAACATTGCATGTCAAACTGATATATTTACCTTGACTGCTGCCTTTCATCTCAACGGCTGATGCATCAAATGCTTTACTATGCGTTTGAATTATAGAAATAATAATGGTTGTAAAATTCTCACTTACCTCTCCAATCACTTTAATGGGAAAGTGACAAGGAAAATCAATTAAGTCATATGCATTGTCATTTGCCATATTTTATTGAAATGCTATTGTATGATAAAACTGCTTAAGTCGAGTTGAGTGTTTATTAAATCTTTAATTTCTTGTGCTTCTTGATTCGAAAATACAGGCCCTAACCTTAAGTAGAATAAGTTAGTTTCATTATCAATAGATACTTTAATGTTTTCTGGTAATTGTAAGCGCTCCAGTTTATTTTTTAATTGCTGCGCGTTTTCTTTTTCTGTGAAGACACCTGCTTGAATGACTATTCTTTTTTCTTGATTTTCAAATCTAGGATTAATGACTTTAATTTCAACCAACTCACTGCCTTTTTCAATAATATCAAGTCGATGTGCCGCAGCATAAGACAAATCAATAATACGATCTTTAATAAAAGGTCCACGGTCATTGATGCGAATGATGACCTGTTTATTATTTTTTAGATTAGTTACTTCAACATAACAAGGTAAAGGTAAGGTTTTGTGTGCACCTGTCATTTCATACATGTCATAGATTTCACCAATAGAGGTTTTATTGCCATGATATTTTTTTCCATACCATGAAGCATAGCCTTTTTCTTTATAAGGTTTTAATTCTTTCATGGGGGAATATTTAACATCAAATACCTTGTAAGGTCGGTTTGCATAGTCCACCAAAGGCTCATCTTGTGGTGTTGCATTTGGAATCTTATCAAGGTTATCAGGGACGTCCTGTCTGGGCCCATCATCTAAATAGTAACCTCCCTTTTTCATTTCAGGTTCCGGATCATCTTCAGTCATGATGGTTTGACAACCCACCTGTAGAAAAAGAAAAATTAAGATAAAGTATCGAGAAGTCATTAATTCGCAATTAACGTTTTGTTATTATATAAAGTCATTATGATACCGATGCTGATCAATGATACAACCATTGAAGTGCCACCATAACTAAATAAAGGCAAGGGAACACCAACTATAGGAAGTATTCCGGAGATCATGCCAAGGTTGATAATTAAGCCAAAGAAAAGTGACATTAAAATACCTAAACTTAGTATTCGGCTAAACGTATCTTGCATACGCGTTACCATAAACATACAGCGGTAAAAAATAAGCAAGTATAAAATGAGGGCACTAATAACGCCTAAAAAACCAAATTCTTCACTGAATACGGCAAAAATAAAATCAGTTGAAGATTCGGGTAAAAAATCAAGGTAGGTTTGTGTAGCATTTCCCCAACCTTTACCAATTAAACCGCCGGAGCCTAATGCAATCATGGACTGGATAGTTTGGTAGCCAGATCCAAGGGCATCACTGAATGGATCAAAAAGTGTCATTATTCTTTTTTGTTGATAGGGCTCCAGTATTCCCCACAAAAAGGGAGAGCTCAACAAAAAAAGAATGAAGCTTATTGATATGAATTTAATTGGGAGTCCTGCAACAAAAATAATTACTAATCCAACAAAACTGATCATGAGTGCTGTGCCTAAATCAGGCTGAATAAATATGAGGCAAAAGGGAATTATGATGATAAGTAATGCTATAAGATGCTGTTTTAGAGTTATATTCCCATCATTTTTAGCATAATGCCAGGCCAACATTAACGGCGTTGTTAATTTAATTACTTCAGACGGTTGAAATTTTAAGAAACCTAAATTTATCCAACGTTGCGCACCATGACTTTCATAACCAAAAAATACAACAAATAAAAGTAAAAAAAGACTAGCAATATACAAAAAAGGTGAAAAGAAAAACAATTTTTTGGGATCCATTAAAATCACCCCAAACATTAAAGTGATACCAATAATAATATTAATTATTTGCGAGACGACGAGAGCTGCACCGCTTTGATCTGATGAGGCGAGTGTGAAAAGCCCAAGGGTAATTATTATTAAGATTAACCCAAATAGGTAATGGTCAATTTCCTGAAATAGCTTAACTATATTCATACTTAAAAATTATTTAGCTTTATGTAGTAATCAAAAACTTGCTTGGCAATAGGCCCAGCCGTTGTGCCACCATGGCCACCGTTCTCAACAATGACAGCTAGGGCTATTTTGGGCCGCTCTGCTGGCGCATAGGCAATGAAAAGCGCATGATCCTTTAGGTGCTCAGGTAAATTTTCTTCATCATACTCCTGCCCTTTTAAGCTAAATACTTGTGCAGTTCCTGTTTTTGCAGCAATTTTATACGCAATATCTTTTCCTAAAAAAGCCGCAGTTCCACCATCCTGTGTTACATCAGTCATCGCGTCTTGAATTAGTTTAATGTTTTTCTCGTTGACCGGAGGTGGGGGTTGATTATTTTTATACAGCCCTTTTTTTTCTGAGTAAAGTAAAAGGTGTGGTTTGTGATCAAGCTTGGGGTTGGCAATTAATGCTGTTGCGTAGGCTAATTGCAAGGCGGTGACTTGGGTAAAACCTTGGCCAATGGCAGTGATTGCGGTCTCGCCACCATACCATGGTTTATTAAATTTATTTTTTTTCCATGCCTCATCTGCTAGCAACCCGCTTCTTTCATTGTGCATATCAATACCAGTTTTTCTGCCAAAGAAATATTGCTCTAAAGATTGATTTATACGCTTGATACCAAGTTCTAACCCAAGCCCATAGAAAAAAGTATCACACGAAACTTTAATAGCTTCGGCCATATCGACGATACCATGACCTCCTTTTTTCCAGTCATTAAAAGTCTTAGACCCATTAGGCATTGTGAAAAAACCAGGATCATTAATTTTGAATGGAGGTTTACGAATATCATTCTCTAATGCTGCTAGAGCTACAAAGGGTTTTAATGTTGAGCCGGGTGGGTATAGTCCCCGAATTACACGATCTAGCAAAGGTTTAGATTTCGCATTATTTAATTTTGACCAGGCATCTTCATTAATGCCATCAATAAAAAGATTGGGATCAAAACCAGGTTGACTGACATAAGCTAAAATTTCCCCATTATTCACATCAATCGCAACCAGTGCACCCTTTTTGTTTTTGAAGGCATTGTAAGCAATTTTTTGTAATTCAATATCGATAGTTAAATTAATATTACTTCCATCAATCGGGGGAACGTTAACTAAGGTTTGAATGATCTCATTTTTTGCATTGACCTCAATTTGTTTGTAGCCAGGATAGCCATGAATCATATCTTCATAGGATGATTCAATGCCAGTTTTTCCCATGTGTCGTGAGGCAAAATAACGTTGATATTTATTGCTAGTCTGCAATGTTTTTATGTCAGTTTTGTTGATTCGGTGAATATGCCCAACAAGATGTGAAGTTATCTGGGCATAGCTATAAAATCTTTTTTGCCTGATAATAAGTTGAATGCCATCATACAAATAACGGTTGGCAGTAAATGCTGCTACTTCTTCGTCAGTCAAGTCTGTTTTAATTGCTATCGTGTCAAGGAAAGGGTCATTGGCAAGAATTTTTTGGTACTTATTAATATCATCCCTGGTTATTTTGACGACGGGGGCGAGTTGCTTTGCTAACTCATCTAAGTCATATTGGCTTTTTCTATTTAGTTCAAGATTGTAGGTAAGTTGATTGTGAGCAATAATTTTATCATTTCTATCAAATATAAGCCCTCTAGCGGGCTCAATAGGAATTGTTCTAATACTATTATTGGATGCTTTTAATTTGTAAAAATCGTATTGAAATATTTGCAGATAAAAAAATCTTAGACTGATGATAATTACTAGTAGTGAAATAATTACGGTAATTACTCCAAGTCGCTTTTGAAAAGTATATTTAAATTCACTTTTTTGCATTTATATTTTTTAATTCTTTCTAAAATTCATGATCAGGAAAAAGCCGCCTGCAGCAATAGCTGTAAAGAAAAAATTTATTATCAGTGGCACAGCTAATAGGGGCATCGATGCATCTGCGTTAAGTATGAATTCAATGATGATGCCTAAAAAAATAATACCTGCCATTAAGATTAGTTTTTGTGCGGATGTTTTAAATATCAACAATTGCGTAAAGAAATAATGGACTGCAAACATGAGTAAAAAAATTAATGCAAACTCGCCCAGTCGCGCCCCAAGAATAATGTCAGCTCCAATGCCAAGTAAAAAAATTTTGAGTAGGCTTAATTTATGTCTCTCCAAAATGACGACACTGGCAAACAGCGCAATAAAAAAATCAATATGAAAGTTAGCATGTTCAAAAAAAGGCAGGCTGATATGCGACAAAATAATTGCTGCTATGACTAACGTGATAGTGAGCTGCAATTCTTTTTTTACTATAGTGGGCGTTTTTTTCATTAAGACCTTTCTTTAATGACGCTGACAAAGGAATAGGTGTTTGGATGCGCAAATGGCTGAATGATTACCTTAAAAAATTGCCCACGACGCTCTTCAATAACATCAATAACCTCACCGATTTTAATGCCTTTTGGATAAACTTTGTCAGCACCTGCTGTAATAAAAATATCCCCGATATTAATGACGCGATGAATTGGATAGAGAGGAATCTCAAGAAATGGACTACCATTACCAAAAATAAAGAAATTTTCTTTGCCATTTATTAAATTACCACCCACAACAAAATTCGGTGAATTAATAGTTTGGACTTCAGCCATATCTTCAGTCAAGAAAATAACTTGACCAATTAAGCCATCGTTATTAATCACAGCATCCCCAAGATTGATGCCAGCAGTCGAACCTTTGTTAATGAATAACTTATTTTTATTATCAATATGTGACGGTAATTTTATTTGTGCAGTCACGGTTTCATATTTTTTAAGATCTTGAATTTTGAGTGTTTTTTTAAGCTGCATATTTTCTATTTTTGATGCCTCTAACTGATCAGCATAAAGTTTAAGATTACTAAGCTTTTCTTTTAATATTTGATTTTCATTTAATAAAGTTGTTTTGCCGAGATAAAAAAATTTCATCTCCTCAAAGAGAGTGTTTGGAAAATTGATTAGCGTGTAGAGGGGCTGTTTTAGAAAAAATATTTTTTCTTGGATTTTGGTATTTAAATTGTATCGGTTATCGACTCCGATCAGCAGCACGGAAACAACGATTGATAAACAAAAATGCAGAAATGAAAAATTAGCGTTAGTAAAGAGCCTAAGTCGTTTTGTTTTTTCTTGAGCCATGCATGTTATTCGTGCGCAAAGGCATTTTTAAATGTATCAATTGAATCAAGAGTGCGCCCACAACCTTCTACAACACAAAGTAGAGGATGTTCGGCCATGATGACAGGAATGCCAGTTTCTTCCATAAGCAAACGATCCAGATTTTTTAACATTGCACCACCACCCGTTAGTACCATACCTGTTTCTGCAATATCAGCACCAAGTTCAGGCGGGGTTTCTTCTAGCGCCGCTTTCACTGCCCCAACAATGGATTGCAAAGGCTCACTAATAGATTCTAATATTTCATTACTGGAGATAGTAATTTTTCGGGGTAACCCTTCAGCCAAATTTCTACCCGTTACCTCCATCTCTTCGATTTCAGTCATTGGAAATGCACTACCAATTTGTTTCTTTATTTTTTCAGCGGTAGGCTCTGAAATCAAGGTGCCGTAATTTCTTCTCATGTAATCAATAATAGCTTGATCAATTTTGTCGCCGCCAACGCGGGCTGAGCTTGCATAGACAATTCCCCCAAGAGAAATAACACCGACCTCCGTCGTGCCTCCACCAATATCAATTACCATTGAACCTGTCGCCTCATTAACAGGTAAACCAGCTCCAATAGCTGCCGCCATCGGCTCTTCAATAAGAAAAACTTGTTTGGCGCCAGCACGCTCAGCAGATTCTCTGATTGCACGACGCTCAACTTGGGTTGCACCGTAGGGAACGCAGATAACAATCCGGGGATTGGGTGTAAACCAACTCATGTTGTGGACGCGATTAATAAAATATTTGATCATCTCTTCAGTGATATTAAAATCAGCGATCACCCCATCCTTCATGGGTCGAATGGCAGTAATATTTTGTGGCGATCGTCCGAGCATGGTTTTTGCCTCTGCACCAACTGCCAACAGTGATTTTTTCGAAAAAGGACCGTTTGGACCCCCCTCATGCCGAATGGCGACCACAGAGGGTTCATCAAGCACAATACCTCGGCCCTTAACGTAAATAAGCGTGTTGGCAGTACCTAAATCAATAGCAATATCATTATCAATGAATTTATTTAAGGCTTTGTTGAAAAAATTTATCATATGAACGGTTGTTTTCTTTTTAATGTTGTCGCATGGTGTCTTGTAAACCTATGTATAATAACCGATTATTCAAATTTTGCTAAATAAAAAAGTATAAGAAATTATGTCTATTAATCAAAAAGATATTCAAAAAATTGCGTACCTTGCCCGAATAAATGTTTCTGAAGAGGAAAGCCGTATTCTTGAAACTAAATTGGGCAGCATCATGACAATGATTGATAAAATGCAGGAGGTCATTACAGACAATGTTGAACCTATGTCACATGCCCTCGAGGTAACGCAGCCATTAAGAGAGGATGTTGTTACCGAGAAAGATATTCGTGGCAATGCGCTCGAATTAGCGCCAGAAGTTGAACAGTCAACATTTATTGTTCCCCAAGTTATCGAATAGTATGATTAATTTATCGCTGAAATCGCTAAATCAAGGCCTACTTGAGAAAAAATTTTCCAGTGTCGAGCTCACGCAATTTTTTCTTGAACGCGTGCAAAAATATAATACTGATATAAATGCCTTTATTACAATTGATGAAGAAAAATCACTGGCACAGGCAAAATATGCTGATACCTTGATTCAATCCGGTAAACAAAGTTTATTAACAGGTATTCCGGTAGCACAAAAAGATATTTTTTGTGCGGCAGGCTGGCGAACTACTTGTGGTTCACTGATGCTTGACAATTTTATTGCCCCTTACAATGCCACCGTTATAGATAAGTTTAATCAAGTTGGCGCAGTAAATTTAGGCAAAACTAACATGGATGAATTTGCTATGGGGTCGTCAAATGAAACCTCTTACTATGGCCCGGTAAAAAATCCTTGGAATCATGACCTTGTGCCCGGAGGTAGTTCGGGAGGCAGTGCTGCGGCAATTGCAGCACGTTTAGCCCCGGCAGCCACAGGAACTGACACGGGTGGTTCAATTAGACAACCTGCATCACTTTGCGGATTTAGTGGTTTAAAGCCAACCTATGGTTTGGTCTCACGATTTGGCATGATTGCATTTGCATCCAGCTTAGATCAGGCAGGACCCATGGCGCCTAGTGCGGAAGACTGCGCGGCTCTTTTAAATGTCATGGCAGGCCATGATGAAAAAGATTCCACCAGCATTAATCATGACAAAGAAGATTATTTGGTCAATCTTGACCAATCTGTGAAGGGGCTTCGTATTGGGGTTCCAAAAGAGTTTTTTGAAGAGGGTTTGGATGGCCAAGTTCAGCAAGTAATTGAGGAGGCATTAAATACCTATAAAAAGATGGGAGCCGAATTGATTAATATTTCTCTTCCTAACACACACCTTGCTATACCAGTCTATTATGTTATCGCGCCTGCTGAAGCTTCTAGTAATCTGTCACGCTATGATGGAGTGCGTTATGGATATCGCGCTAAAGAATATGATGATTTGATGGATATGTACTTTAAAACAAGACAACAAGGTTTTGGTGAGGAGGTAAAACGTCGCATTTTAATTGGAACATATGTTCTAAGTGCGGGCTATTACGATGCTTATTATTTAAAAGCACAAAAGATTCGTCAATTAATTTCGAATGATTTTAAAAAAGCATTTCAGCAATGTGACGTTATCATGGGGCCATCAGCGCCCTCAGTTGCGTTTAAGGCAAATGAAAAGAAATCTGATCCATTAGCCATGTATCTGCAAGATATTTATACAATTTCGACTAACCTTGCAGGCCTTCCTGGTATGAGCATTCCAGCAGGGATGGTGAATAATTTACCTGTCGGTTTGCAACTAATTGGCAATTATTTTAAAGAATCACAAATGTTAAACGTTGCACATGCGTTTCAACAAGAAACTGATTGGCATCAAAAAGTGCCTAAGGGAGTGATCTAATGGAGTGGGATATTGTTATCGGTATTGAAACGCATGTTCAGTTAAGAACTCACTCTAAACAATTTTCCGGTGCATCCGTTGCTTATGGTTCGGAACCAAATTCACAAGCCTGCTTAGTAAGTTTAGCTTATCCAGGAGTGCTACCAGTGTTAAATAAGGCAGCTGTTGATTGCGCCATTCGTTTTGGGTTGGCAACCGATGCCAGTATTGCCCGTCGATCTATTTTTGCCAGAAAGAATTATTTTTATCCTGACCTTCCAAAGGGTTATCAAATAAGTCAATTTGAGTTACCCATTGTGAACCATGGAAAGCTCACCATAATAACTAAAGATCAAGAGAAAGAAGTCCGTATATTACGTGCACATTTAGAGGAAGATGCTGGAAAATCTCTGCATGGCATTGTCCAAGGTAAAACGGGTATTGATTTAAATCGAGCGGGCACGCCTTTACTGGAGATAGTTACAGAACCTGACATGAGCTCAGCGGAGGAAGCGGTGGTGTATGCAAAAAAACTTCATGAACTGGTGCAATGGATAGGTATATGTGATGGCAACATGCAGGAAGGAAGTTTTCGGTGCGATGTTAACGTATCAGTTAAGAAAAAAGGGGAGACAAAGCTTGGGACACGGCGTGAGATAAAAAATCTTAATTCATTTCGCTTTATCAAACAGGCCATTGATTATGAAGTTAATTGGCAAATTGAAACCCTTGAGGATGGTGGAAAAATTGATCAAGCCACGATCTTGTTTAATCCTGAAACAGGCGAAACTCGAGCCATGCGCTCAAAGGAAGAAGCAAATGACTATCGCTACTTCCCAGATCCAGACCTTTTACCACTTGAAGTGACAGACGCCATGATTGATAAAATTAAATCAACCATGCCTGAGTTACCTGCCACCATTGCTGAACGTTTTGAAAAGGAGTTAGGTTTGTCTAGTTACGATGCATTGGAGTTAACATCCAGTCGAGAGGTGACAAATTTTTTCACAGAAACTATTAAGTTTGGGTCTAGCGCAAAGCTATCGGCAAATTGGATATTGGGCAGCTTATTTTCTCAACTTAAAGAAAATGATCTATCAATTTCTTCATGTCCAATATTGCCAGCACAGTTGGCAGCTCTAATTAAGCGTATTGAAGATCAAACGATTTCAAACAATGCAGCAAAAAAAGTTTTTGATGCATTATGGCAAAAACCTGCTTCCGAGATTGATGGGCTTATTGACGAGTTGGGTTTGAAACAAATAAGTGATAGTGGTGCAATTGATCAAATAGTCGATGAAGTAATGCAAACGAATATAAGCATGGTCGATGAATTTAAATCTGGCAAAGACAAGGCCTTTAATGCATTGGTAGGGCAAGTTATGAAAGCCTCAAAAGGCAAAGCAAACCCTACTCAAGTAAGTGAAATACTAAAGAAAAAATTGATTAATTAACGCCATAGCGCTTTTGATAGTCTTCAAGTGCGCTAAGATTTTCACTAAGAATTTCATGACTCATCAGAAAATTTTTAATTTCATTGAGATTCATGAGTGAGATAACAGGGATGCCATGATTTTTTTCTACCTCTTGGATTGCTGATAGCGTTGACTCCCCTTTTTCTTGCCTATCAATTGCAACCACAACCCCGCAAGGCACCCCACCTAATTCCTTTATAAGTGCAACTGAATGATTGATTGAGGTACCTGCTGAAATTACATCATCAATAATTAGGACATTACCTTGAATTGGTGAGCCAATAATTTCCCCACCTTCCCCATGATTCTTCTTTTCTTTTCGGTTAAAACTAAAAGGGATATTTTTATTTTTTTGACTTAACGCAATTGCAATGCTGCTGGCTAATGGGATACCTTTATAAGCTGGACCAAAGATCATATCAAATTGGATTTGGCTATTTATTATGGTTTGTGCATAAAACTCACCTAATTTTTTTAGGCTGTCGCCGTCATTAAAATTACCAAGATTAAAAAAATATGGACTTAATCTGCCTGCTTTTGTTTTAAATTCTCCAAATTGAAGAACTTTTTTTTCAAGCGCGAATTTAATAAATGCTGTCGTCTCTGTCATGATATACACTCTCTAGTAATGAAGATTATAACCTTAAATTTAAACGGGATTCGAGCTGCGGCAAGAAAAGGTTTTTTTCAATGGCTGGAAGATGAATCGCCCGATTATATTTGCTTACAAGAATTAAAAGCACAAGAGCAGGATTTAACGAATGAAATGTTGCAACCGAAGGGATACCATGGATATTTTTCTTTTGCAGAAAAAAAAGGTTATAGCGGTGTTGGAATCTATTCGAAAAATAAACCTCGAGAAGTATCAAACAAGATTCATTTACAAAGTATGGACGCTGAGGGCAGATATATTGAGCTTGCCTATGATAAGTTTAATTTAGTTTCTCTCTATTTGCCTTCAGGCTCCAGCGGTCATGAACGGCAAGCATTTAAATTTCAAGTACTAGATCAATTTTATGAATTCTTAGCATCGAAACAAAAAAAAAATAAGAATATTATTATTTGTGGCGATTTCAATATTGCTCACCAGGCTATTGACCTGAAAAACGACAAAGGAAATAAAAATAATTCTGGCTTTTTACCAGAAGAGCGCGCGTGGATGACACGAGTTTTTAATGAGTTAGGTTGGGTTGATATTTACCGTTCTTTGCATCCATTAGAGGAGGAGGCAGCTTACACTTGGTGGAGTAGTCGTGGACAAGCTTGGGCAAAAAATGTCGGTTGGCGTATTGATTATCAGATTGGTAGTTCAAATTTAGCTGCCCACGTAGTTTCGGCATATGTCTATAAAGAGCAACGTTTTAGTGATCATGCACCGTTGATCGTAAATTATTCCGATTGATGCCAGGGAGCAATTTTATATAGCAGCAGCATTCCAGGAATGGCGATAATAAAACAAAAAATAAAAAAAGTTTGCCAGCCAAAAAATTCAACTAAATAGCCTGTCGATGCATTGGTAAGCGTTCTTGGTACAGAAGCTAAACTTGTAAATAAAGCAAATTGTGTTGCGGTGTAACTGGGGTTGGTAGTTTTTGCAATATAGGCAACAAATGCGGTTGTTCCAAGTCCCGCTGCAAAGAATTCTAACCCTACTGTAATAGCGAGAACGATGTTGTTATCACCCACGGATGCTAACCAAGCAAAACTTAATGTTGCAAACATTTGCATAAAGCCAAAAACCCATAGCGCTTTGTTGATCCCGAGTTTAATCATCCAAATACCACCCAACAGGCCCCCTATAATTCCCGGCCATAAGCCGGCATTTTTTGCGATTAAGCCTATCTCAGTCATTGAAAAACCTAGGTCAAGATAAAAAGGAGTTGCTAAGGCAGTTGCCATACTGTCACCAATTTTATAAAGAAAAATAAATAACAGGATCATTAGCGCACTATTTAAGCCTTTTCTATTTTTAAATTCTTTTAATGGTTCAATCACTGCTTCTTTCAGCGTTTTAGGCGAGGCAATTTTTAATTTTGGCTCACTTACCAAGAGGGTCATGATGATACCGGGTAACATAAAAAGCGCAGTCACAATAAAGACAAAATTCCAAGCAAAAAAATCAGCTAAAACTAAAGATAGTGAACCGGGTATTAAACTTGCAATTTTGTAGGCATTGACGTGCACAGCATTGCCCAAGCCTAACTCATGATCCAATAAAAGTTCACGACGATAGGCGTCAATTACTACATCTTGACTGGCACTAAAAAAAGCAATAACTATAGAAATAATAGCAACGGAAGTTAATTGTGATACCGGGTTAATGAAACCAGCAAGAGCTATAGTTAAAAGCAGAAGTAATTGAAAAATAATTAACCAGCCACGTCGTCTTCCCATCGCAAAAGAAAAACGGTCAAATAAAGGCGCCCATAAAAATTTCCAAGTAAAGGGAAATTGAATAAGGGCAAACAGCCCTATCGCCTTAAGATCTAAACCACTTGATCGTAACCATGCTGGCAATAAACTGATAAGGATAAAAAGTGGCAGCCCAGATGTGAATCCAGTAAAGATGCATATTAAACTTTTTTTATTGAAGATATCTTTGGCAACTATTTTTTTGCTTGCCATTATTTTTTAACTAATTGATACAACGCAAGCGCACCAAAAAAGTTGGGACAGAAATGAACTGACCTATTTTTTGTTACAACAAGACGATCCAAAACTTTTATTTTGTGCTCAGAGCAAAATTGATCAAAGTCTTTTACAGTGCATAGATGGACATTGGGTGTATCAAACCATTGATACGGTAGCTCATCGGAAATAGGCATTTGCCCCATTAAAATTTGCAGCCGGTCTCGCCAATAACCAAAATTTGGAAAAGTTACAATAACTTCTCGCCCAACACGTAACATTTCTTTCATTAACGCTTCGATATTATGCATCGACTGAATTGTTTTGGAGAGTATGACCACATCAAAAGAACCATCCTCAAAACCTGAGAGACCTGCCTCCAGATCCATTTGAATAACATCAATATTATTTTTTAAAGAGAGCAACCAATTATCTTTATCTTTTTCAATACCAAATCCTGTTATATTTTTTCGCTCAGCAAGGTAATTGAGTAGCGCGCCATCACCGCAACCGAGGTCAAGTACTTTGGATCGATCACCGACCCAATTTGAGATAATTTCAAAATCTGATCGTTTATTATTTCGTTTCATTTTTTATTTAGCATCTTTAAGAAATAGTTTTTTAATATGGCATGGTAATGATCATTTGACATTAAAAATGCATCATGACCACTTGCAGCATCAATTTCAGCATAACTAACTTTGATATTGTTATCTAATAAGGCTTTTACAATCTCCTTTGATCTATCGGGAGAAAATCGCCAATCACTGGTGAATGAAATCACTAAAAATTGGGATCTAACTTTTTTGAAAATTCGACTTAAATTTTTTATATTATTTTTTGTTGGATCAAAATAATCCAACGCTTTTGTCATCCGAATGTAAGTATTTGCATCGAATTCATTTACAAATTTATCAGCCTGGTAATTGAGGTAAGATTCCACCTCAAATTCTGGTTCAAAATTGTATCGATAGCCTTTAGTTTTTGTTTTTCTGCCAAATTTTGTTTTCATCACGTCATTTGACAAGTATGTAATATGCCCTAACATTCTTGCCAGCCGAAGACCCCGCTTAGGAACAAGTTTCTTTTCATAAAAGTCACCCTGATTAAAATCAGGATCGGTCAGAATAGATTGGCGTGCGACTTCATTGAATGCAATATTTTGTGCTGTTAAATTAGCTGCAGCTGCAATAACGATAGTGTGGTCTAAGGCATCAGGGAATTGGATTGACCACTGTAAAGCTTGCATACCACCCAAGCTTCCACCTAAGACAGCTTTGAGTTTTTTAATGCCTAAGTGGGTAATAAGTTCTTTTTGCGAATTAACCCAATCGGCAACAGAAAGAATAGGAAATTTTGAGCCCCAATTTTTATTTGTTTTTGGGTTAATTGATTTTGGCCCAGTGCTGCCATGACTGCCACCAAGATTATTTACTCCAATGACAAAAAATTTATTGGTATCCAATGATTTTCCAGGGCCAATCAGGTTATCCCACCAGCCAGGGTGCTTGTCTTTTTTTGTATAGTAACCAGCTAAATGGTGATTTCCAGAGAGGGCATGACACACTAAGATAGCATTATCTTTTTTTTGATTGAGTGTGCCATAAGTTTCATAAACTAATTCATAGTTTTCAAGCTTACGACCACAATCTAGCAGAAGAGCAGCTTCACTTTTAAATATTTTTGATTGGACAATCCCAACTGAATTTTTATCTTGCATTGCTTGATTATACTATCAGCTCATATTAATTGAGGCATATTATTTGGACCCCAGAGTAACTCTATATTTTTGATTAATATCTTTATATTGGGTTATGTTTTTTAGTTTATTTTTTTCAAAAATTTTTTTTACTTTACTTGCTTGATTGAATCCATGTTCAACGATTAAAAGACCATTGGTAACAAGAAATTTTTCAACTTGTGTACAAATTAATTTTATATCTTTAAGGCCGTAGTCTTCTGAAAAAAGAGCGAGGTCGGGTTCATGCTTAATTTCAGGACTAAATAAACGAGCGTCATTTTTGCTGACATAAGGTGGGTTACTGATAACAATATCAAAATTAAAATCCTCTATTCTTTCAAACCAATTACTCTCAATGAAGTTGAGTTTTTGGTTAAATTTCAATGCATTCTTTTTTGCCACTTTGAGAGCATCCTTCGAAATATCACTCAAAAAAACTTTGCTATTTTTATAATGATTGGCAAGTGTGATGCCTATGATTCCGGATCCTGTTCCTAAGTCTAAAATTTTAAGTGGTAATTCTTTATGAAAACGCTCAATGATAATATCAATTAATAACTCCGTATCTGGTCTGGGTGTTAACGTATGGCGGTTGACAAAAAAAGTTTCACCATAAAAGTCCCACTCCCCAAAAATATATGCCAAGGGCTGCCCCCCGCTTCTTTTTTTAACGAGCGTTTTTATTTTTTTAAATTGCGTGGCAGAAATCAAAGTTGTTTTATTCATGACCAAATCTAGATTGGAGATACCTAAAGTTTTTTGAAGAATAAACTTGGTTTCAAGCATGAGCTCTCTTTTTGAGAGCATTAATGATTCTTCAAGTTGGTAAAAAATAAAATTTTCAATAGCAGATATATTCAAGTCAATCACTGTCGAGTTGGGCAAGGAGATCGGCCTGATGCTCTGCGGTGAGAGCGTCAATTAAGTCAATAAGGTCACCATCCATTATAAAATCAATTTTGTAGAGAGTTAAATTAATTCGATGATCAGTAATTCTTCCTTGCGGAAAGTTATAAGTTCTAATTCTCTCACTTCTATCACCGCTACCTATTAAACTTTTTCTTTCACTGGCTCGTTGTGATTCTTGTTCTTTTATTTGATTATCTTTGATGCGGGCAGCCAAAATACTCATTGCCTGTGCTTTATTTCGGTGTTGTGATCGATCATCTTGACATTCAACAACGATACCCGTTGGAAGATGCGTAATTCTAACTGCAGAATCAGTCTTATTAATATGTTGTCCACCAGCACCCGATGCTCGGTAGGTATCAATTCGTAAATCCGCGGGATTAATTTGCACGTCAATAATTTCATCTGCTTCGGGCAAAATAGCAACAGTGATAGCTGAGGTATGAATGCGTCCTTGTGTTTCAGTGTCCGGAACACGTTGCACACGATGTCCGCCTGATTCGAATTTAAGTTTTGAATAGGCCCCCTGGCCAATGACTTTAGCAATAATTTCTTTATAACCACCTACTTCAGATTCATTCGAAGAAATAATTTCAATTTTCCAGTGCATCCGTTCCGCATAACGTGAATACATTCTAAAAATATCTGCTGCAAAAAGTGCAGATTCATCACCGCCAGCACCGGCTCGAATTTCAAGAAAAATATTTTTTTCATCATTTGGATCCTTTGGGAGTAAGAGTGCTTGTAATTTTTTTTCAAGTTTTATAATTTCTTCTTTGGCTAAATCTATTTCTTCTTGAGCAAAGATTTTCATTTCTGGTTCAGAAAGCATTTCTTTAGCATCCTCGATATTTTTCATTTTTGTTAAAAAATCTTTATAAATCTCAACGACAGGATTAATTTCTGAATGTTCTTTTGAAATTTTTTTGTAGCGCTCCATATCTTTGGTGGCGTTTTCCGAACTTAATTCTGCATTCAATTCAATCAAACGTTTTTGCAGTAATTCAAGTTTATTTTGCATGGAGGATTTCATTATTTTTTTAATCTTTCAAATTGAAAATTTTTTTTAGAAATTCAATACCATCCAAATTTTTATGTTTAGCATTGTCGTTAAGTGCTTTGGTTGGAGAGTGAAGAAATTTTTTCGTTAAGTTTTTTGATAATTTATCTAATACCTGCTCAACAGGAACCCCTTTTTTTAAATCTTTTTCCATTTTTTTAACTTCACTAATTCGTGTTTGTTCGAATTTATTGTTCAGATTTTTTATATATGGCGCGACGGTTTTTTGTTGCAGATGAGACATAAATTCTTCACATTGTTGTTGAATCAACAATTCTGCTTTTGCAGTTTCTTTTTCTCTGTTTTTTATGTTTTTTTCAGTGATTTTGGCTAAATCGTCAAATGTGTATAGGAAGATATCATCCAATTCCGCTACTTCTGGTTCTATATCGCGTGGTATGGCAAGATCAATTAAAAGCATAGGCTTGTGCTTTCGTAATCTTATTGCTTTTTCAATCATGCCTAATCCTATGATCGGAAGTTGGCTGCTTGTCGAGCTAATGACAATATCAAACGAATGCATTGTGTGATGAATGTCACCAATTAATATAGGATGACCACCTACTTTTTTAGCTAAAGCCATGCCATTCTTAATGGACCGATTTGCAATGGTTAATTGTTTCTTATTATTTGCAGAAAAATATTTACAACACAATTCTGTCATCTCTCCGGCGCCCACAAATAAAATATTAACGTTATTAGATTTACCATAAATTTTGTCCGCGACCTTAAGAATCGTCGACGCGACTGTTGTGCTGCTTGCACCAATGCCAGTTTTTGTTCTAACCAATTTGGCAGTTTCAAAAACCTTTTGAAAAAAGATGGCAATATTTTTACCTTGCCCGCCAACAAATTCTGATTGCTTTAGTGCTTGTTTCATTTGTCCTAGAATTTGTGTTTCACCCAGGATCATACTATCAAGCCCTGCAGCCACTCGACAGGCATGAGAAAAAGCTGCTTCATTTTTAAAAGTATACAGATGAGGTTTAAGATTCATTTCTTTAATGTTATGGAATTTTGCTAACCATGTAATTAATGTTTTGCTATCAGAAGCGCTCTGATAAATCTCCGTTCGGTTACAAGTTGATAAGATAAGAATGTCTGATGACATTTTTTCTTTTAATTCTAAAAGGGCCTGCGTCAACATATCATTAGCAAATACAAGTTTTTCTCTTAACTTAATAGGTGCAGTTTTATGATTTAGTCCAATCAGTTGAATTTGCATAGTCGAGGGATCGTTTGCTTTATCTTATCTGTTAAAAAGGGTTAAAATAGCTATTTTACAATATATTCAACTATAAATATTTGGGAACGAGTAACTTATGAATAAAACTTATCGCATTGCACCGAGTATTCTGTCGGCAAATTTTGCAACATTAGGTCAAGAAATTAGGGACGTTATTGCATCGGGTACTGATATTGTCCATTTTGATGTGATGGATAATCATTATGTGCCTAACCTTACTATTGGCCCGCTTGTGTGCGAGGCGATTCGACCTCTCACCGATGCCATCATTGATGTCCATTTGATGGTAAAACCGGTTGATAGAATTATTCCTGACTTTGCAAAAGCAGGTGCAGATATTATTACTTTTCATCCTGAAGGATCTGAACATATTGATCGAAGTTTATCTTTGGTCAGAGAATTGGGTTGTAAATCAGGCCTTGTTTTTAATCCTGCTACACCGTTAGACTATCTTGATTATGTGATGGATAAAATTGATATGGTTTTATTAATGTCGGTTAACCCTGGATTTGGTGGGCAGAAATTTATTCCAGAAATGTTGAAAAAATTAGCTGAAGCTAGAAAAAAAATTGATGCGTATACTGAAAAAACAGGGCGTGAAATTTGGTTAGAAATTGATGGAGGGGTCAACCCAGAAAATATTGCTGACATAGCAAAGGCGGGAGCAGATACTTTTGTTGCGGGTTCAGCGATTTTTAAAAATGCTAAAGATTCCGATCCAAACCGTTATGACAGTATTGTAAAATCATTACGAGATTCGCTAGCAGCCATCTAAAGATTGAAACATTTTTATAATATAAAAGGGGTTTTTTTTGACCTTGATGGCACACTTTTTGAAACTGCCCCTGAGCTGGTTGCTGCTGCTCAAAAAACGTTACAAAAATTAGGTTTGCAGACAGTCTCACCCAATGTGATTGAGTCTTTTATCGGTAAGGGAGCTGAAAATTTAGTTCGGAAATCTATTGAGCTATCAGCCTCAGGTGCAAGTGATCGATATCTAAAGTTAGGCATGGATTTATTTTATAAATTTTATGATGAAATTGCTGATCAAAGCAAAGCTTATGATGGGGCATTCGATGCAGTAATGCAATTGAACCATAAAGGATTAAAGCTCGCTTGTGTGACAAATAAGCCTAAACATTTTACGCATAAGATTTTAAAAGAACATAAGATGGACCAATTGTTAGATTTTGTTGTTTCAGGAGATGAGGTTGAGAAAAAAAAACCAGATCCCATGCCAATTCATTTGACATGTCACACACTGCAAATAAAACCCATTGAGTCGATTATGGTGGGTGATTCATGCCATGATATTGATGCGGGATATAATGCGGGGACTTTTGTTGTGACCGTGCCTTATGGTTACCAATCAGGTCAATCTATCAAATCAAATAAGGTCGACTTGGCAGTCAATAATTTAACTGACTTGCTGACAGTGATCAATTAATCATGTTTACATCACTCACCAAAGAGCAATTTATTCATTATAAGAACAAGGGCTTTAATCGAGTCCCAATTGTGATAGAAGCCCTTGCTGACCTGGATACGCCATTATCAATTTATTCGAAACTTGCCAATAAACCTTTTAGTTATCTTCTTGAATCGGTTGAGGGAGGAGAAACTTTTGGACGCTACTCTATTATTGGACTCCCGTCCAAATTAGTTTTTAAAATTTCGCAGCAATCCATTTCAATTTTTGAAAACAATAAACTTAAAGAGCAGTTTACGCATGAGAATCCATTGAACTTTATTGATGACTATATGCAATCATTTCGAGTTCCCGATGATATGAATTTACCAAGATACTCCGGAGGATTAGCGGGTTATTTTGGTTATGAGACGATTCAATATATTGAGCCAAAGTTATGCAAGAATTTTTTAGAAGATAAACTGCAACTACCTGACATCTTGTTAATGTTATCTGATGAAATTGTCGTGGTTGATAATGTCTTAGGTAAACTTTTTTTAATTAATTATGTTGACCCTGCAGAAAAGTATGCTTTTGAAGATGCAACAAAAAAATTAAGTGGCTATTTAAAAAGATTATCAGATGGTGTGACTTTAAAAGATACTAAGGCCCTTAACGAAACAGAACCGATGTCTGAATTTGGCGAGAAGCGATTTAAAGAAGCGGTAGAAAAAGTTAAAGATTACATTGTTGAGGGAGATGTCATGCAAGTTGTTTTATCGCAACGCATGAGTCAAGCATATGAATTCAGTCCATTAAGCCTTTATCGGGCCTTAAGGAGCTTAAATCCCTCACCTTATATGTTTTTTTATCACATGCATGATCATTTTGTCGTTGGAGCATCGCCCGAAATCTTAGTTTGCTTAGAAAATAAGAAAGTCACGGTAAGGCCAATTGCAGGAACTCGCCCTAGGGGGGTTACAAAAGATGAGGACCTGGCATATGAAAGAGAATTGCTGGCAGATCCAAAAGAAATAGCAGAACATGTGCAGCTTATGGATTTGGGTCGCAATGACATTGGCCGTGTTGCGAAAACTTCAACGGTCAAAGTAACAGATAACATGACTATTGAGCGTTACTCACATGTCATGCATATTGTGTCTAATGTGGTCGGAGATATTAAAGAGAATTTATCAGCAATTGATGTGTTAAAAGCAACATTTCCGGCAGGCACCGTCAGTGGTGCCCCTAAAGTTAGGGCTATGGAAATTATTAATGAGCTTGAAACTACGAAAAGAGGTGTTTATGCAGGTGCTGTTGGGTATTTGGGTTTTAATGGTGATATGGATGTCGCCATAGCAATTAGAACAGCTGTCATCAAAGACAATATTTTGTATGTTCAAGCGGGAGCTGGAATTGTGTCAGATTCAATTCCACAAAAAGAATGGGAAGAAACACAAAATAAAGCAAAAGCCATTCTACGGGCTGTTGAGCTTGTATCGTCTGGATTGGATAATTAACTATGCTGTTGATGATTGATAATTACGACTCGTTTACCTACAACCTCGTGCAATACTTCGCTGAGCTTGGTCAAGAAGTAAAAGTTGTTAGAAATGATGAAATAAAAATTAACGATATTACAATATTAAATCCAGAATTTATTGTTATTTCGCCTGGGCCCTGCACTCCAAATGAAGCCGGTATATCTCTTTCCATTGTTGAGAATTTTCAGGGTAAAGTGCCAATCTTAGGAGTTTGCTTGGGACATCAAACCATTGGGCAAGCTTTTGGGGGAAACATAGTACACGCCAAAACGATTATGCATGGAAAGACCTCAGAAATACACCATATAAATCAAGGCGTATTTAAAAATTTAACTAACCCTTTTATTGCAACGCGTTATCATTCGCTAGTAATTGAGAAGGCTACTTGCCCTGACTGTTTGGAAATTACGGCGTGGACAGATGATGAAGAAATAATGGGAGTAAGACACAAAACTTTACCAATTGAGGGAGTTCAATTCCACCCAGAATCAATATTGACACAACATGGGCATGATTTATTAAAAAACTTTTTAGACATTTATGGATAACTCATATCAAGACAGTCTTAATCAAATTTTAAATAAAATTGACCTTACGGAAGAGAAAATGATTTCTCTGATGGAGCAATTAATGACTGGGCAACTTGTTTCCTCGCAGATTGCAAGCTTCATGATTGCCATGCGTATGAAAGGCGAAACCATTGATGAAATCGCGGCTGCGGCAAAAGTTATGCGACGCCATTCAAAACATGTGCTTTTAGACAATACAGATTTTTTGATTGATACCTGCGGAACCGGTGGAGACAGTTTGCAGACATTTAATATTTCAACTTTATCTGCCGTGATTGCTGCAACGGTTGGTGCGAAAGTTGCTAAACATGGCGGTCGTTCGGTTTCATCAAAATGTGGTAGTGCTGATGTTTTGGAATCGCTGGGGGTTAATGTCAATGTTGATGAAAAGAAGATGGCACAGCTTGTCAATGAGATTGGTATTGGATTTATGTTTGCCCCCAATTTTCATCCAGCCATGAAATATGTCGCTCCGGTAAGAAAGGAATTGGGTGTTAGAACCATGTTTAATATGTTGGGCCCATTAACAAATCCAGCCAATTCAAATCGACAGATAATTGGTGTTTTCAATGACAAGCTTTGCCATACCTTTGCACATGTGCTTAAAAAATTAGGCAGCAAGCATGTATTAATTGTCTATGGTCACGATGGTATGGATGAAATCTCGATCACAGGAAAAACATCTATTGCCGAATTAAAAGAAAATGAGATTTTTGAGTATGAAATTCATCCTACAGACTTTGGATTAAAAGTAGGCAAGTTGGATGATATAAAAGTGGAAAATGTCGAAGAATCCAAAAAAATTATTATGGATATTTTAGCAGGGACGCAGTCAACGGCACGTGATATTGTTGTTCTAAATGCGGGGGCTGCCATTTATGTTTCAGGAATTACTGAAGATATCACTTCGGGCATTGATCAAGCAAAACGCGCAATTGACGGCGGCAAGGCACAAGAAAAATTAGCTGAATTGGTAACAAAATCGAATGAATAATATTTTAGATAAAATCTTAGCCACAAAGAAAAATGAAATTAAAAACGCTAAGCAATTATTTTCTTTAAGTGATTTGACTGAAAAAATAGAGATCAATAATGATGAGAGAGATTTTGTTGCTGCATTGCAAGGTAAGCACAAAATAGGATCTCAGGCTGTGATTGCCGAAATTAAAAAAGCCAGTCCATCTAAGGGCATCATACGAGAAGTATTTGACCCTATTTCAATTGCATTATCCTATGAAAAGGGTGGGGCTGCTTGCTTATCCGTGTTGACTGACAAAGAATATTTTCAAGGGGATATTAATTACATACAACAAATTAAGCAAACCTGCCAATTACCCATTTTAAGAAAAGATTTCATTATTGACCCCTACCAAATTTATGAGTCCAAAGCATTTGGTGCGGACTGCATTCTTTTAATTGCGGCCGCATTAGATTTATCTGAAATGAAAGAATTTGAGGCAATAGCTGAAAGTTTGAATATGGCAGTTTTAGTTGAGTCTCATAACCTAGCAGAGTTAGAGGAAGCAATTGAGTTGAATACTTTGTTAATAGGAATTAACAATCGAAACCTAAAGACATTCGATGTTTCATTGCAAACCTCCATTGATTTAAAGGAAAAAATACCCAGTGGTAGAATTGCTATTACCGAATCAGGAATATTTACTCGTGAGGATATTGATTTTATGAATGAATATGGTATCTCAACCTTTTTAATTGGCGAGGCTTTTATGCGTGACGCTGACCCTGGACAATCTTTAGAGAATTTGATCAAGAGAAAATGATAAAACGACCCAGACGATTACGCAATGATTTATTTTCACGAAAATTGATCAGAGAGCATCGAGTTTCAGTCGATGATTTAATTTTTCCTATGTTTGTGATTGAGGGTAAAAATGTTAAAGAGCCTATTGATTCGATGCCAGGTATCTCTCGGTTAAGTATTGATAATTTAATCATTGAGGCGAGGCAATGTTATGAAATAGGAATTTCAGCTATCGCCCTATTTCCTGTGATAGCTAAAAACTTAAAAACACCCCATGCTGAGGAATCGTTCAATGATGTTGGTTTAATTCCAAGAGCTGTTATCGCTTTAAAAAAGGTATTGCCTGATTTGGGCATCATTACGGATGTGGCGCTTGATCCTTACACAAGCCACGGTCAGGATGGATTGCTTGATGAAAATAATAAAATTTTAAATGATGAAACAGTCGATGTTTTAGTAAAACAAGCACTTTCCCACGCAAAGGCAGGCGCTGATGTTGTAGCTCCATCTGATATGATGGATGGACGAATTGGTAAAATTAGATCAGTTTTAGAAGATCATAATTTTACCAACACAAAAATTCTTGCTTATTCAGCAAAATATGCATCTGCATTTTATGGCCCCTTTAGAGATGCAATTGGTTCAGCCAAGTCGTTAGGTGCCTCGTCAAAAGAAACTTACCAAATGGACCCAGCCAACAGTGATGAGGCGCTTCATGAGGTTGGTATTGATATTGATGAAGGGGCTGATATTGTTATGGTCAAACCTGGGCTTCCATACTTAGATATTATTTATCGAGTCAAACAGACTTTCTCAAAACCAACATTTGCTTATCAAGTCAGTGGTGAATACGCAATGATTAAAGCTGCCTGTCAGAATAATTGGTTGGATGAGAGAAGTGTGGTGTTAGAATCGTTGCTATCTTTTAAAAGGGCTGGGGCTGACGCAATTTTAACTTATTTCGCTAAACAGGTTGCTGAGTATCTTCAAGAAAAAGATTAGGTTCAAAACTTTCCACTGCTTTAATATCCATTCCTCGGGCCTTAAGTAAATTTTTACTTCCAATTTTAAAATCATTAGTTTCGAAGACTTTTATTTGTATTGGAATTAAGTCATTTTCAATTTTATAGATAGGAAGGTTTCGATTCGATTTCTTTTTACTACCCTTTCCATACAAACTCATATCAGTAATTTCAAATTGAATTTGATTATTCAATAATATGTATTCAACAGCCTTGATATCATCATGATAAAGATTAATTTCAATGGTTGGATATTTTGAAATATAGCCTTCCAAAATCTGACTTGGTGCATGCGGATTAAATTCCTTAAATAACTTCATGTATTTAAGGGTCATTTCTTTGAGCTCCTGAAGGATGGCAAAATCAGCCCTATAGTAAATATTTTTATAGGCAATTAGCGCTTCATCAATCTCATTATTCGAAGGTAATTTTTCTTTTGCACTAAAACCTAAGCATTTTGCGGCTTTTGTTTTAGCAAAATGGTAATCAGTGATTCCCTCCTCGGCAATTAATTCGGCAGCTTTGTTAGCAACCGTTAATCGGATTTTTTTTAAATTATCTTGAGCCATTAGTTGATTAAAAAATAAGCATTACTTTGTGGCAAAAATTCTTCATAAAAATATTCATAGATACCGTCTTCCTCGGGTGTGGCAACAACCCCATCCTGTTTTCTAACTTTAACCGGCATAATACCCTCGGGTTCAATTAGAAATCTAACAGGGTATTGATCAAGGATGGGCTCCATGTAATCCATCCAGATTGGCAGGGCAGCACGTGAGCCTGTTTCATGCTTACCTAGCGGCTTAGGTTGATCATAGCCGACCCAAGTTACCGTCACAATGTCAGGGTTGTAGCCCGCAAACCAGGCATCATAAAGATCATTTGTGGTACCCGTTTTACCTGCAATATCGGATCTTTTTAGGCGCTTTGCCTTTTTTGCCGTACCCGAATTAATCACCTCTTTTAACATTTCTGTCATGATAAAAGCATTTCTTGGATCGATTGATCTAGGGGTTTCCGCGTTCATGAGTTCGGCACTGTGTTTGACTTTTCTGCCCTTACTGTCGATAATTTTTTCTATAAAAAAAGGCTTCTTCAAAAATCCCCCATTGGCAAAAACACCATAGGCGGCAACCATTTCCATTGGGGTTACCTCGCCGACACCGAGTGCCATGGATAAATAAGGTGGATGTTTTTTTGAGTCGAAACCAAAACGGGAAATATAATCCTGCGCATACTTTGCGCCAATATGTTTAAGCACTCTAATTGCGACTAAGTTTTTTGATTGAGCGAGGCCATCTCGTAAGCGAATCGGGCCTGCAAATTTTTCATTATAATTTTGTGGTTCCCAATTTTCATTAGAATTTAATTCATCTGCTGTGACGTAAAGGTAACCATCATTGACTAGCGTTGCAGCGTTAATGCCTTTTTCAAGCGCTGCAGAGTAAATAAACGGCTTAAAAATGGACCCAGGTTGACGTTCTGCTTGTGAGACATGATTGTATTTATTGCGGTAAAAATCAAAGCCACCCACTAATGCTAACAATGCCCCTGTCTGAGGGTCCATGGAAACTAAGGCGCCTTCAATTTCAGGTAGTTGGGTTGCAATCCATACCCCTCTATTTTTTACAAATCTTAAAACAACCCCAGGCTTAACGATTTTTTTATTGGGATCATCCTGCCTTAAATCATCCTGAAATAAGACTAACCCGCGTTTGTAGACATCAATTTTTTCTCCAGTCTTTAGAAGGGCAGTTAATTTTAGAGGTTGCGCATTTAAAACAACACCCGGAATAAAATCACCATACCTTGGAATTAAACGCAATTTTTTTAAAATAAACTTCTCCTGCGCTTTGTCTGTTTCAAATTTTTGATCTAGGTAAGGTATATAATTTTCAGGTAGCTTAATATCATGACGATTCATGTAATTGATAATTCCATTTTGCACGGCACGATTTGCATGCTTTTGGTTTTTATTTTTTATTGTTGTAAAGACTTTAAGCCCGCTGGTGTAGATTTTTTCTCCGAATTCCTCATATAGGGTTTTTCTTACCATTTCAGCCACGTAATCGGCTTTTAATTCCCGTTTGGAAAAGTTCTCTCTTAAATCAATAGGCTCCTCCAGGGCTAGTGAATAGGTTGTTTTATCTATAAAACCATGCCTAAGTAAGCTTTTAAGCACCGCCTGTTGCCGTTCTATTGACAGGTCAGGATTAACCAATGGATTATATCGACTTGGTGCCTTTGGTAGACCAGCTAATAGCGCTGTTTCAGCTAGATTGAGTTGCGATAGGTCTTTATTGAAATAGGTGTTAGCGGCAGCTAAAAAACCAAACGAGCGTTGGCCTAAATAAATTTGGTTAATATAGAGCCCTAATATTTCTTCTTTTGATAAATTTTTTTCTATTTTTATTGCTAAAAGTATTTCGTTTATCTTTCTTTTAAAAGTTTTCTCGGAAGATAAAAAAAAGTTTCTTGCCACCTGCATAGTGATGGTGCTGGCCCCTTCATGTGATTGGCCGGTAATATTTCGAATGGCAGCTCGAGCGATACCAATAAAATCGATACCCGGATGCTCAAAAAATCGACGGTCTTCAATAGCTAAAATAGCGTTGATCATTTTTTGTGGGACTTGATTTATTGGAATATATTCACGCCGTTCTTCACCAAATTCAGCAATTAATGATCCCTCTTTAGAAAAAACCTGTAAGGGCTGTTTGGGTCGATAATCTTCTAAATGTTTTACATCTGGTAGGGTTGGATAGATTAGGGATACCACGAAGAAAGCCAGTGCAAAACTTGAAAGTGAGGCTAAAAAAGCAATAATTAAATAATTTTTAAGTTTAGATAACATTTCGAGAAGCTAAAGTAACCATTAGGGTTTATTATAGAGCCTTAATGAATTTTACATTAAATATGGCAATTAAATGAAAGCTCCAAATATTTATTTAATTGGTCTTATGGGTTCCGGTAAGACCACCCTCGGGAAATCTCTTGCAAAAAAACTAAATCGCCCCTTTATTGACACTGACCAATTAATAGAGCAAAAGTCAGGAGTCGATGTGTCAATGATTTTTGAATTTGAGGGTGAAAAGGGTTTTCGTGAGAGAGAAACCAAGTTATTGTCTGAAATAGCCTTAAAAAAAGAGCATATTGTTTCTACAGGTGGAGGGATTATTTTATCCAAGTATAATCGAGACGTCATTGCTAAAAGCGGAATCATTTTTTATTTAAAAACTCAGCCTGCAGAGCTCTTCATAAGACTTCAAAATGATAAAACTCGACCCTTATTGCAGGGTGCAAATCTAAAGGAAAAATTAATTAAAATATATGCTGAGCGATTTAACCTATATGAAATGACGGCAGATTATATAATTGAAACAAAAAATAAAAAAATTTCACAGATCTTAACAAACATTGAAGAAATAATGATTGCTCATGAAAACCATAAAAATTAATTTAGGCGATAGAAGCTACCCAATATTTATCGGCCAGAAGTTATTCAAGGAATATGCCCTTATTAAAGATTACATCCATAATAAAAGGGTAGCGATTGTTACCAACACAACGATTGAGCCACTCTATTTAAATGAGATAAAAGAACTTTTCGGGCATGAGGATATATTGTCAATTGTGCTGCCCGATGGTGAAAAATATAAGACTCATGAAAGTTTGAATTCTATTTATGACCAATTGCTTGCCAATAAATATGGGAGAGATTCATTATTAATTGCACTTGGTGGAGGTGTAATTGGAGATATAACGGGTTACGCAGCAGCAACCTACATGCGCGGTATAGATTTTATCCAAATTCCAACCTCACTGCTATCTCAGGTAGATTCATCAGTCGGTGGAAAAACAGGTATTAATCATAATTTGGGTAAAAATATGATTGGCGCTTTCTATCAGCCCAAATGCGTTTTAATTAATATAGATGTTCTTAAGACATTACCTGATCGAGAATTGAGTGCAGGACTTGCAGAAGTAATTAAATACGGTCTGATTCGAGATAAATCCTTTTTTGCATGGCTGGAGAAAGAAATGCATCTGTTATTAGAAAAGAACCCTGAGAGTTTGATGCATGCCATTTCTGTTTCGTGTGAAAATAAAGCGAATGTCGTCAGTGAGGATGAGTTTGAGTCAAGCAAAGGCATCAGGGCCACATTAAATTTAGGCCACACTTTTGGGCATGCGATTGAGAATGCCATGGGCTATGGTAACTGGTTGCATGGGGAGGCAGTTGCTTGTGGCATGGTCATGGCCGCTTATATGTCGATGAAGCTAGGATGGTTGTCTGTGATGGATTTTGACCGCATTAAGTCTTTAATTAAGTCAGCACAATTACCACTTAATCCACCTGCTATTGAGCCAAACCAATTTCTTGACCTAATGCAATCTGATAAAAAAACTTTAAATGGCCAAATTAATCTTATTCTTCAAAAAGGTATTGGCCATGCATTTATCTCCAACGAATATCCACACTCCGTTTTATTGGAGACCCTAAGCCAAAAGTTTTTAGAGCAAAAATGAATCTAAAATCCTATGCAGCAAATCATCTAAATTCAATCGGCAGGCTTTTTAAAGAGACACCATCGTCACTCCGAAACGAATTTCAACGAGATCGGGACCGCATTATTCACTCAACTTCTTTTAGAAGGCTGCAGTATAAAACTCAAGTGTTTGTTAATCACGAGGGGGACATGTTTCGTAATAGACTGACACATTCACTTGAAGTTGCACAGATTTCTCGAGGTATCGCAAGAACACTGGGTTGCCACGAGGATTTGGTCGAAGCCATCGCGTTAGCGCATGATTTAGGACACACTCCGTTTGGCCATGCAGGGCAAGATGCACTTAATAGATGCATGAAAGATTACGGGGGGTTTGAACATAATCTGCAATCACTGCGCGTCGTTGATTACTTAGAAAATCGTTATGTAAATTTTCGTGGCTTGAATTTAACTTATGAGACGAGAGAGGGAATATTAAAACGGTGTGCAAAAAAAAATGCAAAACAGCTAGGCCAACTAGGGCAAAGGTTTCTGCAGAATAAAAGTCCTTCTTTAGAGGCGCAAATTGTCAACTTGGCTGATGAAATAGCCTATTGTCACCATGATTTAGACGATGGCTTTAGGTCAAAAATCTTAGATTTCCAGGATCTACGAGAGCTAGATTTGTTTAATGAATCATATGAAATTGTAAAAAAACAACACAAGACCATTGAGCCCGAGCAATTAATGAATGAATCAATCCGTAGCATGATGCATTATATTATTAAGGATGTCTGTGCCTTCAGCAGCAGCCACATAAAAGCTCTTGAGCCGCAATCCATTGATGAAGTTAGGGAGCATAAACCACTTATTGCTTTTTCACCGGCAGTATCTGACCAGATGCATAAGTTAAAATCTTTTTCAAGAGAATATATCTATCGCCATCCAAAAATCAGCCAAATGTCCTTGACTGCAGAGCAAACGATTGAAAAATTAGTTAACTATTTTATGCATGACATAAATAGGATTCCGCAAGATTTTATGAAGAACCATGAGGAGCAACCAGCGAGAATCATCGCCGATTACATTGCGGGCATGACGGATAGGTATGCGTTGGAACTCTGCAAAACTATTACATAAGACAATAATGTTGTTTTTTTACAACAAAACTGCATTAATTTAGCAAAAAAGAAACAAAAAACTTGCGTCACTAATATCAAATAGAGATAATTACCCCAACGATCCTGATTTACATAGGATAGTTAAATTTAATTTTAGGAGATTTAACATGAACAAGAAAATTTCAGCTGCAGTTGCTTCTGCTGCTTTAGTTTTAGGTGCTACATCTGCCAACGCTGGTATTATTATTCCAGCAGGTGAGTGGACACTTGATGTTAACGGTAACGTTAACGTATACGCTTCTGTAAATAATGCTGATGATACAGCAACGATTACAGGTGGCCTTGCCGGTACACAAGAATCTGGTGGCGAAGATAAAGAATTCTCTATCGGTACTGGTTTGTTACCTGCATGGTTAGGCTTTACTGGTACAACGCGTCAAAATGACGTAGATGTATCTTTCACGATTTCTATGCAACCAAACGTATCAGATAATTCAACAGCAGGTGACTCAAAAACACCTTTATTCCGTCAAGCGTTTTTAACCTTTGGTGATAAATCATGGGGTAGTGTTAAGATGGGTAAAGATTTAGGTCTTTTTTCAGGTCAAGCGATTTTACACGACATGACTTTATTAGGTGCTGGTGGTGGTGTTGATCAATCTGGTCAATCTACGACTCTTGGTGGTATCGGTTCTGGTTATGTTTACCCAGCATGGAGAGGTCAAGTTGCTTATACAACACCAAACATGAATGGTTTTACAGCGACTGTTGCTATTACAAACCCAAATGGTGGTGGACTTGGCGCAGGATCAGTTAAACAAGACCGTTTTGGTTTAGAGGGTCAAGTAATGTATGACTTCGGAAACGGTAAAGTTTGGGCTTCTGGTGCTAGCTATAAAGTAAATACATCAACTACTGTACAGCATGACGTTACTGGTATGGATGTTGGTGTTAATTTCAACGCAGGTAACGCTGGATTGACTGCTTATTACTACAGTGGTGATGGCCTAGGCGCAACACATTTAGGTTACTTAGGTTATACCGGTGCCAAAGAGCGTGATTCTGACGGTGGTTATATTCAAGGTACATATGTTATACCTACAGGTACAAAATTGGGTGTTGCATACGGTGTATCGAAACTTGATTGTGCATCTGGTGAAACTTGCCAAACAACATTGTTGGAAGAAAACTCACGTTGGACTGTTGGTGCTTACCATCCATTAACTAAGCATTTAAACTTAGTTGCTGAATTCAACGCAATGCAGTCTGATTCACAAGATGGTTCAGAAAATAAGAGTGATTCTGTCTCTCTTGGCGCGATTTTATTCTTCTAGGATTAAATCAAGCGTAAGTAATATCAAAAAAGGCCCCGATTGGGGCCTTTTTTTTGGATAACAGAATGATAGTGATTACTTTATATTTTAAGTTCTTTGATTTTTCTAGTAATCGTATTTCTTCCAACACCCAATGCTTTCGCTGTATCGATTTTGCGATTTTTTGTAGATTTAAGAGCTTCCATAATTAAGATTTTTTCGATCTCATTTACGAACTGTTCAAAAATATTGGCTTCTCCTGCAATTAAACTCTTGCTGACTTCACGCTTTAATTGATCACGCCACGATCCATGAGAAATTTCAGTGTCATGGATAGGCTCATCCTTTAATTCAGCTGGTAAATCAGAAATCTGAATAGTTTTTCCAGCAGACATAACGGTTAACCAATGGCAAACATTTTCAAGCTGCCTTACGTTGCCTTGCCAATAGAGGCCTTTAAAAAATTCAATGACATCTTGTGATAAAACTTTAACTTCCGTTTGTAATTTTTTTGCACTCTGGGCCAAAAAAAATTGACTGAGAATTTGAATGTCTTCAATTCGCTCTCTAAGTGGCGGAACATTCATCCGAATAACGTTCAGGCGATGAAATAAATCATCTCTAAATTTGCCACTCTTAACTAAAAGCTGTAAATTTTGATGAGTTGCTGTGATTACCCGGACCTTAACTTTGATCAATTCTTGGCCACCAATACGATAAAATTGCCCATCATTTAACACTCGCAGTAATCTTGTTTGCAATTCTACTGGCATATCACCAATCTCATCAAGAAACAAAGTGCCTTCGTTTGCCTGCTCGAATCTGCCAAGTTGGCGCTGATTTGCTCCGGTAAAGGCACCTTTTTCATAACCAAATAATTCAGCCTCCAAGAGGTCTTTGGGTATAGCAGCTGTGTTGATTGCGATAAATGGTTTATCTTTACGGGTGCTATTTTTATGGATCGCATGGGCTACCAATTCCTTGCCAGAACCTGACTCACCATTAATTAAGACCGTTGCATTTGATTGACTTAACTTGCCAATAATACGAAAAATCTCTTGCATGGATTGAGCTTGTCCTATGATATCTGGATAGCTATCAATTTCTATTTCTTTTGATGTTGCAGTGGTTAAGTCTAATGCTTTGTGAATAACCTCTAATACTTTGTCAATATCAAATGGCTTGGCGATATATTCGAAAGCACCTTTTTTAAAGGAAGCTACCGCAGTATCTAGATCAGAGTAAGCGGTCATGATAATGATGGGAATATGGGGAAATTTTTCTTTCACTTTGGTTAGAAAAATTAATCCTGATTCTCCAGGCATTCTTATGTCACTTAAGATGACAGAGGGTTTATCATGATTAAATTGATTTATCGCCTCATTGGTATTAGAAAAGGTTTTGAAGGGCAGGCCAGCTTTTGCAAGCGCCTTTTCGAATACCCAGCGGATAGATTTGTCATCATCAAGAATCCAAACACTATTCATCTAGTTTAACCTCACTATTATTTAAATCATTTTTTATAGGTAAAATAATTGAAAAACACGTTTTATTTTTTTTGCTTGTCGCTTCAATCATCCCCTTATGCAGCGAGACAAAATCCTGAGCAAGTGATAACCCAAGACCGGCCCCATTCTGATTGCCTGATACAAGAGGATAAAATATTTTCTCCATTATATTTTTTGCAATTCCTGGACCATTATCAATAATATCGACCCGAATTACCGTTTGATATTTTTTTTGATGCACACACATGTGGCGATCTGACCGTGTCTTGATTATGATTTTTTTGGGCTCATGATTGTAAGCTTGTAAAGCTTGCGCTGCATTTCGAGTGATATTGAGAAAAGCCTGAATGAGTTTCTCACGATCCGCCACAATTTCCGGAAGACTAACATCATAATCTCTTACTAATATAATTTCGCTACCAAATTCGGAGATTGTGAGTCCTCTTACCCGCTCGATAAGCTCATGAATATTTGTTAGTTCATATGCGGGTAAATGATAGGGAGACAGTAATTTGTTCATAAGATTCTGTAACCTATCAGCCTCAGAAATAATGATTTGTGTGTATTCAGTTAAACTTTTATCTTCGAGTTCATGTTCTAACAGTTGAGCTGCCCCCCTTAAACCACCTAAAGGATTTCTTATTTCATGCGCTAAATTTCTCAATAATTCTGCATTGGCTTGCTGTTGTATAATCATCCTCTCTTCATTGGTAATCTTGAGGTGTTGATCCATTGGCACTAATTCAATTAGGATATTTTTTGAATTTGAAATAGAGCTTGCTGTAAGTGTCGAACAGACTGTTTTGTTATTTTTTGTTTTTATAAAGTATTCATTCTCTCTAAAGACATTATGATGTTGCATATCTTTTTTCAGTTGTTGGAAAAAGTTTTTGTCTTGAAAAAAAAGGTCTATGTTATGTTTGCAAGCTTGATCGTGGCTTATTTCTAATATGGCCTCAGCAGATGGGTTTATATACTTTATCGCCCCCTCAGCATTGCAAACAATAATGCCGCAGGCAAGGTTTTCTAAACCTCGAAATTCACCTTGGATTACCGGTGGCGCCATAAAGATAGTTGTCCTCAAACTCGCACAAGATTGGTGCTAAATTTTTTTGTTCAAAAAAAGGGTGGGATTTTCATCCCACCCAAGAATATTAAACGCTGTAATACATCTCAAATTCAATAGGATGCGGAGTCATACGAATTCTGGTGACATCAGCCATTTTGAGGTTGATATAGCTATCAATAAAGTCATCAGTAAAGACGCCACCTTTGGTTAGAAACTTACGATCGCTGTCTAGGGCCTCAAGCGCTTGTTCAAGTGAAAAAGCAACTTGTGGAATTTTTGCCTCTTCTTCTGGTGAGAGGTCATATAGATCACGGCTCTCGGCTTCACCGGGATGAATTTTATTTTGTATGCCATCAAGCCCTGCCATCAACATGGCACTAAATGCTAAATAGGGGTTCGCGGTCGGGTCAGGAAAACGTACCTCGATTCTTCTTGCCTTGTCTGAGGATACAAAAGGAATTCGAATTGCAGCCGAACGATTTTTTGCCGAATAAGCTAACATGACAGGTGCTTCAAAACCAGGAACAAGACGTTTGTAAGAGTTGGTTGATGGATTACATAGCGCATTAAGTGCTCGACCATGCTTAATAATGCCCCCAATATAAAACAGTGCTGTTTCGCTTAAGCCGGCATATTTTTTACCAGCAAACATATTTTTGCCACCCTTCCAAATGGATTGGTGCACATGCATACCGGTGCCATTATCATTAAAAACAGGTTTTGGCATAAATGTCGCAGTTTTACCAAAGTTATGTGCCGTGTTTAACACAACATACTTTAATTTTTGCGTCCAATCCGCACGCTGCGTTAAGGTACTAAATTTCGTACCAATTTCATTTTGACCGCAACCCGCAACTTCATGATGGTGAACCTCAACTGGAATTCCCATATCTTCCAATGTCATGCACATTGCAGAACGGAGATCTTGCATCGAATCCACAGGAGGGACAGGAAAATAACCGCCTTTGACGGCTGGACGGTGGGCAACGTTACCGCCCTCATGCTCATTGTTAGAGTCCCATGTCGCCTCTTCAGAATTTATTTTAACGGATGAGCCTTGCATGCCTGATTGCCAGGTAACCGAATCAAAAACAAAGAATTCGGGTTCTGGTCCAAAGTAGGCTTTATCGCCGATTTTGGTTGATTTAAGGTAGGCTTCGGCACGGTTTGCAATTGTTCTCGGATCCCGGTCATAACCCTTGCCATCAGTTGGATCAATAACATTGCAAGTCAATGCCAATGTGGTTTCTTCCATAAAGGGATCAATTGTTGCAGTATCTGGATCAGGAATTAATAACATATCAGAGGCATTAATACCCTTCCATCCAGCAATTGATGAACCATCAAATGCATGTCCTTCAGTGAATTTTTCTTTACCAAATGCAGAAACGGGCACAGAAACGTGCTGCTCTTTACCTTTAGTATCTGTGAAGCGAAAATCAACAAACTTCACATTATGTTTTTTTATTTGCTTTATTACATCAGCTACAGCCATTTAGAAGCTCCTTTTAATTCATATTAATAAGTGTTAATAAGCAGATTTCGTGCCAAAAGTTCGAAACGCTAAAATACCTTATTTTTATGCAAAAATGTAGTTTTTTATGCATAAATGCACCCTATTTATGCATAAAATTAATAATTACGCACCAAAACAGTGCAATATATGCCATATATTTTATGATGACAATTCCTTATAATTAACGCATGAATCAAATCAAAAAATTTGCTGTAGTTGGTCATCCCGTAGCACACTCAAAATCACCAATGATACATAGACTTTTTGCTAAACAATTTGACCTACTGCTAAGCTATGAAAAATTTGATTTTTCTCCTGATCAGTTGCAATACAAGCTTGATGAATTAAAAGAGCAAGAATACACAGGGCTAAATATCACTTTACCTTTTAAAAAAAATGCTTTTTTGTATTGCAATCACTTGTCAGCGAAGGCTAGACAGACTGAGTCTGTCAACACAATTATCTTCAAAAAAAACCAAATTTATGGCGATACAACCGATGGTATTGGGTTAGTGAATGATCTTCTGCTGAATAAGGTTAAATTAGCCGCATCAAATATCCTTTTGCTAGGTGCAGGAGGAGCAGCACAGGGAGTGTTGATGGATCTTATTATAAATAGACCCGCTACCCTCGCTGTGCATAACCGAACCCATGAAAAAGCAGAAATGTTAGTTAATAAATATAAAACTGAAGCTGACAACAATAATGTTGGCTTAGCTGTTTTTAATCCAAAAACAGATAATTTCAATTTTGATGTAGTGATTAATGCTACCTCAGCAGGAATTTTAGGTAACGAATTACCCATAGCAATGAATGCTTTTCAATCGAATACTTTTTACTATGATATGACTTATGGTGTGGAGACGGCTTTCTTAAGAGAGGCAAAAAAATGCAATGCAAACTTTTCTGACGGTCTGGGTATGTTGGTCTGTCAGGCAGCAGAGTCTTTTCGCCTCTGGCATGATGGCCTTTCACCAAACACACAAGCTGTTATAAATCAATTAAAGCAGTCTTTTTAAGTATTGTCCGGTAAAACTTTTTTTATTTTCGACTAACTTTTCCGGTGGCCCTTGGCCAATGATTTCTCCTCCACCGTCGCCACCCTCAGGACCTAAATCAATTATCCAGTCAGCAGTTTTGATTACATCTAAATTATGTTCAATAATTACGAGGGTATTACCATTATCTCTTAATTGATGCAAAACATTTAACAGCAACTGTATGTCTGCGAAATGAAGACCTGTGGTAGGTTCATCAAGAATGTAGAGCGTATTGCCTGTATCGCGTTTCGATAATTCTAACGCCAATTTTACTCGTTGTGCTTCACCACCCGACAGTGTTGTGGCATTTTGCCCAAGTTTAATATAACCCAAGCCAACATCTAATAAGGTTTTTAATTTCCTTTCAATTATCGGTATAGCAGAAAAGAAATCATGGGCTTGTTCAACCGTCATGGCTAAGATTTCATGAATATTTTTTCCCTTATATCTGATTTCCAGCGTCTCACGATTATATCGATGCCCTAAACAAACGTCACACTCAACGTAAACATCAGGTAAAAAATGCATTTCAACTTTGATGACACCATCGCCTTCACAAGCTTCACATCGGCCACCTTTAACATTGAAAGAAAATCGACCTGGACCGTAACCTCGAGAGCGGCTTTCTTGAACTTTAGCAAAAAGATCACGAATAGGAGTAAAAAGACCTGTGTAAGTTGCTGGATTAGATCGTGGCGTTCTTCCTATTGGACTTTGATTAACGTCCACAACTTTATCAAATTTTTCTGCCCCTAAAATTTCATCATACGGGGCGGGGTCTAGATTACTTTTATAAATAATTTTGGCCATTGAGAAGTAGAGGGTGTCGTTAATTAAGGTTGACTTACCACTACCAGAAACCCCCGTCACGCAGGTTAGAAGTCCAATAGGCAATTCTAAATTTATATTTTTTAGATTGTTACCGCTCGCGTTCATGATTGTTAGGAAACCTTTATTTGCCTTCTTTCTTATTTTTGGCATAGAGATTTGTTTTTTGCCAGACAAATATTGACCAGTTAATGATTGCGTATTTTCACTAATATGTTTGGGAGATCCGAACGCAATAATTTCCCCACCATGAATGCCAGCACCAGGGCCGATATCAATTACAAAATCAGCATGCATAATTGCGTCATAATCATGTTCAACGACAATAACCGTGTTGCCCAGGTCTCTTAAATTTTTTAAAGTTTCCAATAATCTATCATTGTCTCTTTGATGTAATCCAATGGATGGCTCATCAAGAACATACATAACTCCGGTTAGCCCGCTGCCAATTTGTGATGCTAAACGAATTCGTTGCGCTTCCCCGCCTGATAAGGTGTCTGCTGATCGTGATAGCGACAGGTAATTAAGCCCAACATTGATGAGAAAGAATAATCTGTTTTTAATTTCTTGAATAATCTTACTTGCAATTTGAATTTTATTGCCACGTAAGTTAAGTGAATCAACTAGTGCATAAGCTTTTTTTAGGGGTAATTCACAAATTTGATGGATATTTAAATTTTCAATTAATACATGCCTGGCCTCTTCTCTCAACCTTGATCCAGAACACTTACGACATTGTTGGACACTTAAATATTTTGCCAGCTCATCACGCACGGTATTCGAATCTGTCTCTTGGTAACGTCTTTTAAAGTTATTAATGATTCCTTCAAAAGCATGCACTCTTTTGAAAATGGTACCTTTATCACTGAAGTACTTAAATTCAATTTTTACAGATCCACTCCCATTAAGGATAATATCTTGAATATTTTGCGGTAAATCTTTGAAAGGAAGATCGAGATCAAAAGTATAATGGCTAGCAAGACTTTGTAACATTTGAAAATAGAATTGATTCCTTTTATCCCAACCTTTGATTGCTCCGGCAGCTAAGGATAATTCTGGGAATGCAATGACGCGGTTATTATCAAAAAAATTTTTTTGCCCTAAGCCATCGCATTCTGGGCATGCGCCTATGGGGTTGTTGAATGAGAATAAACGCGGTTCTAGTTCAGGTAATGAGTATTCACAATGCGGGCAGGAAAATTTAGCGGATAACAAAATTGACTCATTGCGATCCATATCAAAAATAATAATTTTTCCATTAGCAATCTTAAGCCCTGTTTCAATTGATTCTGTGATCCTTTGTTTAATTTCTGGATTAATTTTTAAACGATCTATGACTACGTCAATTTGATGTTTTTTATTTTTGTCGAGCAAGGGCAAATCATCAATTTCATAAATTTTTTGATTTATACGAATTCGAATAAAACCTTGTGCTTTGAGCTCATCAATAAGATCAAGATGACTACCTTTTCTATCATTCACTACAGGGGCCATGATCATAATTTTTTTATCAATTTCCATAGATAAAACTTGATCCACCATTTGTGAGACGGTTTGTGCTTCTAATTTTATTTTATGTTCTGGACAAAAAGGATCCCCTGCACGCGCATAGAGGAGACGAAGATAATCATGAATTTCTGTGACCGTTCCCACTGTCGATCGAGGATTGTGAGATGTTGATTTTTGTTCAATGGAAATAGCTGGTGACAGCCCTTCAATAGTATCAACATCTGGTTTATTCATCCTATCAAGGAATTGTCTGGCGTAAGCTGACAATGATTCTACATATCGTCTTTGCCCCTCTGCATATAATGTATCAAATGCCAACGATGATTTACCGGAGCCAGATAGACCGGTGATGACAACCAATTTATTTTTTGGGATATCAATAGATATATTTTTAAGATTGTGGGTGCGAGCACCTTTTATTTTTAGATAGTCCATTTAAATTATTTTTTTTAAGGGCAACCTGATAATATACTGAATAATAATGAATTTAGAAACCTTTGCTTACATCCTCACGAATTTGAAAGAATGACCAGTCAAGAATTGAAATCAAGTGTAATTTTAGCGTCTATCTATAGCTTAAGAATGTTTGGCATGTTTATTCTCCTTCCTATTTTTGCTATTTATGCTATTAATTTGCCAAATACCCCCACCGAAATGCAGATTGGCCTAGCTCTGGGAGTCTATGGATTAACACAGGCGTTGTTCCAAATCCCCTTTGGAATCGCTTCAGATATTTTTGGAAGAAAACCTTTAATTTATTTTGGTTTGAGCTTATTTATAATAGGGTCATTAATCGCCGGTTCAACAGATCAAATCGAATTCATTATTCTTGGCAGGGCCATTCAGGGTTCTGGAGCAATTTCTGCAGTATTAACTGCATTTTTATCTGATTTAACCTCACCTGCACAGCGAACAAAATCAATGGCCATTATTGGCGCTTCCATTGGCTTAACTTTTTTAATATCGTTAATTCTTGCACCATCGTTAAATCAAAAGATTGGCGTCCCTGGGATCTTTAGTTTGATTGCATTGCTCTCTTTGATCGCTATTTTTATTGTTAAATTTTTCTTACCTGACTTAACTCAAGTACCAAAACTCAAATTAATCAATAAAGATGCTTTTAAAAAAATACTCTTTAGATTTGATTTGCAGCAACTTAATTTTGGTATTTTTACCTTACATGCTTGCCAAATTGCCATGTTCATGATTATTCCCTTTTATTTAATCGACCAAGGCGCAATGCACCTCAGCGAACATTGGAAAGTCTATTGCTTTGTATTAATTATTTCTTTTATTATTGTTTTCCCAATGATTATTGTTACCGAAAAATTAAGTAAAACTAAGGTGACATTTTTTGCATCCATTGTAGTTTTAATTTGCGCACAATGTTTGTTTATACTTATCTCGCAAGATTTAAAAGGCATTTTAATTGCTTTATTGGTGTTCTTCGTAGGGTTTAATTTCTTAGAGGCGACACTACCTAGTTTAGTGAGTAAAATCGCACCTGATAATGAAAGAGGTTTAGCTTTAGGAGTGTATAATACCTCCCAATCCTTAGGAATTTTTGTGGGTGGTTTTGTTGGAGGGCTTTTAAATAAATTTTACGGTTATGATGCCACTTTCTTTTTTTGTATAATTCTGCTGGCTACTTGGCTGCTATTATCATTTAAAATGAATATTCCAAAAAATAAATCTTGAGATGTTTGATTAAGAATTAGGAGAAAAAACTATGCCATCGGTAAATAAAGTAATTTTGTTAGGTAATTTGGGGCGTGATCCTGAGCTACGTTTTTTACCTAACGGTGATGCAGTTTGTAATTTTAGTATTGCTACAACAGACTCATGGAAAGACAAAGCGGGAGAAAAACAAGAAAAAACGGAATGGCATAACATTGTCATGTACCGTAAATTAGCAGAAATTGCAGGCGAATATCTCAAAAAAGGAAGACCGGTTTACCTTGAAGGCAGATTGCAAACGAGAAAGTGGCAAACGAAAGATGGGCAAGATCGCTACACTACTGAAATTGTTGCAGATAATATGCAGATGCTGGGCGGGCGTGATGCTGGAACTCAATCGACATCAAAGAATGAGTTTAATCAAGAACCCAAAAAAAATGATAGTCCTTCGAAAACAGATGATTCAAGTGCAGCATCAAGTTTTGATGAGTTTGAGGATGATATCCCATTTTAACTTAGGACATTGAAATGCCAATTTATGAATTTAAATGCCATGCGTGCGGATTTTTTGATGAAGTTATGGGAAAAATGAGTGACCCATCATCAATGGCATGCCCTAAATGTCGAAAATTAACTTTTCAAAAGCTGATATCAGCCTCAAGTTTTCAGTTAACTGGTTCGGGTTGGTATGCAACAGATTTTAAAAATAAAAAAACAGAACCGAAAAAAAATGAAGTTAAAAAGACATCAAAGGAAACTACAAAAGAAAATGTTTAAAAAGAATTTTATAACTGGGTTGCTTGTTTTAATTCCCTTAGTTTTGACAGGATGGGTTTTATTTAGCCTAATCGAGTTTTTAGATCAAGCGGTATTATTTCTGCCTGATCATTTGCGACCGCAATATTTTGTTGGTTCAGATATCTTTGGCTTCGGTTTAATATTGACTGCCGTAGTCATATTTGTCATAGGTATTATTGCCAATAATTTTTTTGGTAAAAAATTAATTATAATTTATGAAGCAATTTTCAATAAAGTCCCTTTTGTAAAATCTGTCTATAGCAGTATTAAACAAGTATCAGATACCCTCTTAACAAGCTCAGGTAAGGCTTTTAGTAAAGCTGTGTTAATAGAATTTCCAATATCCGGGACCTACACATTTGCATTTGTTACGGGTGAGCCTGACGAAACTTTAACAAAAAGTCTTAAAGGAAAGTACGTCAATGTTTATGTACCAACTACACCCAATCCGACATCTGGCTACACCCTTATTGTCCCTAAAAATAAAGTTGTTGAGCTTGATATTAGTGTGGATCAAGTTTTGAAATATGTTATTTCAATGGGTGTGACTCCGCCAAAAAAGAAAATTAACAACAAGAAATAGAAGATTAAAAAAATGAGAACTCATTATTGCGGTGAATTAAACGCTAAACATATTAATGAAGAAGTGACGCTATGTGGCTGGGCCCATCGCCGCCGAGATCATGGGGGCGTAATTTTTATTGATTTACGAGATCGATATGGTCTAGCACAGATAGTTATTGATCCAGATACAAAAGAAGCTTTTAAGATTGCAGAATCTGTCCGTAATGAATTTGTTTTACGGGTAAAGTGCAAGGTAAGAGCTCGACCCGAAGGGACAGTTAATAAGAATCTACCAACTGGTGAAGTTGAGATGCTAGCTTCGTACCTTGAAGTTTTAAATCCCTCTTTGACCCCCCCCTTTATGTTGGATGATGACTCAATTACTGAATCAATTCGATTAGAAAATCGCTTTATGGATTTAAGGCGTGAAGAGATGCAACGCAATATTATGTTGCGACATGAAATATCAAAAAATATTAGAAATTTTTTAGATGATGAAAAATTTTTAGAGATTGAGACACCCATCCTCAATAAGAGCACACCAGAGGGTGCCAGAGATTATTTAGTTCCCTCTAGAGTGCATCATGGTGAATTTTTTGCGTTGCCTCAATCGCCACAATTGTTTAAACAATTACTCATGGTATCTGGTTTTGATCGATATTATCAAATCGCTCGATGTTTTAGGGATGAGGATTTACGAGCAGATAGGCAACCAGAATTTACTCAAATTGATATGGAAACTTCTTTTCTTGATCAGCAAGAAATCATGAATATTGCTGAGAGTATGATCAAAACTATGTTTAAGGCTGTGAAAAATATTGATTTACCAAAAAAATTTCCAAGAATAACTTATGAAGAAGCAATGAGTCGTTTTGGTTCAGATAAACCTGATTTGCGGGTAAATTTAGAACTTATTGATCTGACCGATGCAATGAAAGAAGTGGAATTTAAAGTTTTTTCTTCCGCTGCAAATCAAAAAAACGGCAAAGTTGCAGCCCTCAAAGTTCCTGGTGGAGCAAATTTAACAAGATCAGAAATTGATACCTATACAGAATTTGTGAAAATATATGGGGCAAAGGGGTTAGCCTACATCAAAATAAATGACATTACCCAACTTAATGAGACGGGTTTACAAAGCCCTATAGTAAAGAATATTCATGAAACAGCCTTAAAGGAAATTGTCAAAAAAACAGATGCAGCAAATGGTGATTTAATATTTTTTGGTGCAGATAAGAAAAAAATTGTTCATGAGGCGCTGGGCGCTTTAAGAGAAAAAATTGGTCATGAAAAGAATTTTTTAATTGAGGATCAGTGGACTCCTTTATGGGTAATTGATTTTCCAATGTTTGAACTGGATGAAGAAGAAAACAGATGGAACGCTCTCCATCATCCATTCACATCCCCTAATGAGGGGCATGAAGAATTTTTGAGTAAAGACCCTGGAAAATGTTTATCAAAAGCTTATGACATGGTTATTAATGGTTGGGAAGTGGGAGGTGGATCCATTCGTATCCATAAACAAGATGTACAGGCAAATGTCTTAAAAGCCCTTGGTATCTCGGATGCGGAAGCGCAAGAGAAGTTTGGTTTTTTACTTAAGGCATTACAATACGGGGCACCACCACATGGCGGTATAGCGTTTGGCCTAGATAGATTGGCAACGTTATTGGCAGGCGCTGCATCAATTCGTGATGTAATAGCTTTTCCAAAAACGCAAAAAGCACAATGCCTACTTACAGAAGCTCCAAGCGCTGTTGATGAAAAACAATTGAGGGAGTTACATATTAAAATACGCCCAAAAAATGTGAGTTAAATGATAGAGGGGTTAAATCATTATAATTTGCGGTCTGATCCAGACACAATGGAAGCTTTAAAAGATTTTTATATCAATGTTGTTGGTTTGTCCTTAGGGTTCAGACCACCATTTGAAAGTAATGGATACTGGCTTTATGCTAATAATAAAGATGTGCTTCATTTAAGTGAAACCAAAAACAATGAAAAAAAAGAGCATCATGTGAATTCAACTTTTGATCATATGGCTTTTTCGGCAAAGAATATTGACCAATTCTCAAAAAAGCTCAAAGAAAATAATATTAAATTTTATTATAGAGAAGTCCCAGAGATTGGAACTAAACAGATTTTTTTTAAAGATATTGTAGGAAACGGCATAGAATTAATCTTTACCCAATAAACTCATAAATTAATGCACAAAAAAATAAAAATTTTTGTTGGATTTGATCAAAAAGAAGCAATTGCTTACCATACTTTTTGCCAAAGTCTTATTGAGCATTCCTCTGTACCTGTTCAAATTACTCCGCTTGCGTTAAAAAATCTTAATCAATATAGTGAAGCCCATAATGACCGAAGCAATGATTTTGTCTACTCTAGATTCATTACGCCATTCCTTAACGAATTTTTAGATTGGGCTATTTTTGTTGACGGCGACATGATTATACAAGCCGATATTAAAGAATTGTATCAGTTAAGAGATGAAACCAAGGCTGTCATGGTAGTAAAACACGATTATAAAACGAAACAAAGTAAAAAATATTTAGGAAATATTAACGAAAATTATCCAAGAAAAAACTGGTCAAGTGTTATTTTGTGGAACTGTAAACATCCCAAAAATAAAATTTTAACTCCTGAGTTTGTTAGAAATCAGTCTGGTAAATTTTTGCATAGATTCTCATGGCTTGATGACGATGACATAGGTGAATTACCAAAAGAGTGGAATTGGCTTGCTATTGAGTATGATAAAAATAAATACGCTAAAATTATTCACTACACTTTAGGAACACCATGCTTTCTTGATTATCGAAAAACTGAGATGTCAGAAGAGTGGATGAAATATTACCAAAAACTAAATGATGGAATGGAGTAATTATGAAGAGCTATAGAAAAGAATTGTGGTTTAATGCCCCTGAGAGGATGCATTTTACAAACATTACCTCAGAAATTAGATCGTGTCTTGCCGAGAGCGATGTTCAAGAAGGATTTATTTTGGTAAATGCGATGCATATTACGGCAAGTGTTTTTATTAATGATGATGAGTCAGGTTTACATCATGATTATAAAAAATGGTTAGAACATTTAGCACCTCATGAACCAGTTAGCGGATATCGCCACAATGATACTGGAGAGGATAATGCCGATGCACATATGAAGAGACAGGTAATGGGGCGAGAAGTTGTTGTTGCCGTTACTAATGGCCAATTAGATTTCGGGCCATGGGAGCAAATCTTTTATGGTGAGTTTGATGGGCGTAGAAAGAAAAGAGTTTTAGTAAAAATTATTGGTGAGTAATGGCAAATATTCAGAAGTTACTTTCCAAAGGATTACAATTTTGGCAACAAAATGATTTATTACAAGCAAGAAATACTTTTAAAAAAATTCTCAAAGAAAAACCTAACCATTTTGAAGCGAAGTCTTATTGTGGTGTTCTTGATTTGCAATTGGGAGATTTTGAGCAAGGTATTCATTTATTAAAATCAGCTTTGAAAGCCTCACCAAATGATGAAAATTTAAAAAAAAATATTAATAATGGATTAATTGATTTTTCAAACAAATTAATCAAAGAGGAAAAATACGATTTAGCCGAATTAAAATTAAAAGAGGCAATATCGTTAGACCCCTTAAATCTTAATGCCCATATTAATTTTTTTAAATTAGCTAATCACACAGGCAATTATAAATCGGTAGATGAAATTTATAATCAAGGTAAAAATATTTCTCATTCAAACTATGAATTTCATTATTACTATGCAAACACATTATTTGATCAAAAAAAATATGATGAAGCTTTAGGTTTTTATGAGTATGTATTAAAAGAAAACACTAATTTTGTGGAGTGTATTTTTCATCAAGCACTTTGTTACGATTGCTTAAATCAAAAAAAAGAAGCATTAGAAAAGTATCAGCTAGCTTTGCATTTAAAGCCTGATTATTCATTAGCTAAATTTAATTTAGCTATATTTTATCTGTCAATAAATGATTTCTCTGCTGGATGGCAAAATTACAAAATTCGATGGAGTACACAGAAATTTATCAATAAGGATTTAAAAAGTACTAAGCCAATTTTAGATAGGTTGCCGCTTAGAGAGGAAAGAATTTTGATCTGGGCTGAGCAAGGCATTGGTGATCAAGTATTATATCTTTCGCTTTTAAATGACTTTAGTAAATTAAATTCAAATCTAATAATTTCTGTTGATAAAAGATTAATTAAAATATGCGAAAGATCTTTTAAAAAATTAAATTTTATCCCTAAAGAAAAAGTAATTGACGAAACTTTATATGATGTCCATTTGCCTATGGGTGATCTTGGCATATACGTAAGAAATTCGTTAGAGGATTTTCAGAACCAAAAAAAACAATTTTTATTTTCTGATAAGAATAAAAAATTAGAACTTTCTCAAAGATTAAGCAAAGACAAGAAATTGGCATGCGGCTTATCTTGGACAAGTATGGGCGCACATAGCCAAAGCAAAAGTATTAATTTAAATAATTTTGAAAATATTTTTAAGAAATATAGTTTTAACTTCGTTAATTTAGAATATGTCGATAATTCGGAAAATATTAAGAAGCTTAAGGAAAAATTTGATTTTGATTTTGATTCTACAGAGGATATTGATAAATTTAATGATTTAGATTCGTTAGCAGCCTTAATCTCATCATGTGATTTTATTATAACCATTTCTAATGTCACCGCCCATTTTGCTGGTGCGCTTGGGATCAAAACCTTTCTTTTGGTGCCTTATGGAGCGGGAAGGATTTGGTATTGGTCGGATGAGAGTTTTTCAAAATGGTACCCATCAATTCAAATACTAAAACAAGATAACCCTAGCAGTTGGGATTTAGTTTTTGGGAAATTAGAAAACGAACTGTTAGAAATTGAAAGAATTAATTCTTAATAAATGATTCAAGTTGCTCTATAAGGACTTTTTGGTGCTCAATCATTTCTTTGACCAAGTCGCCAAGTGATAAAACACCAATGACTTCCTCGTCTTTCATGACAGGTAAGTGTCGAATTCTTTTGTCTGTCATTATTTGTAAACCTTTTTCAAAATTATCACCAGCATTTAATGTTATTACATCTCTGGTCATAATGTCACTGATTAATGTATCCTTCGATGATTTCCCTTTTAATACGATTTTGCTTGCGTAATCCCGCTCTGAAATAATACCAACCATCTTCTTTTTTTGCAGCACAATTAATGCTCCGATTCTGTATTCAGCCATAATAATGAGAGCATCTACCACGGGCCGGTCTGACTCAATGGATATTAACTCTTTAATTGCTTTTTCTTGAATTATTTGTTGCGCTGTTTTCATATAATTCTCACATGCAAAAGAAAAGCATAGCAAATTTGCTGCAACGTGCAAATATTAATTAATCAGCATTTGTTTAAGTACAAATTATTTTACTGATAAAATAATTGAATATTTTTATAGGAAGCAAAAATGGCTGGACATTCAAAATGGGCAAATATTCAGCATCGAAAAGGTCGACAAGATGCAAAAAGAGGTAAGATTTTTACAAAATTAATTAAAGAGATTACTGTCGCAGCAAGAATGGGGGGCGGAGAGGTAAATTTTAACCCTCGCTTGAGAGCTGCAGTCGCTGCGGCAAAAGAGCAAAATATGCCCGCTGACAACATCACGCGCGCAATTAAAAAAGGCACAGGTGAGCTCGAGGGCGTAAGTTATGAAGAAATTCGTTATGAAGGGTATGGCATTAATGGTGCTGCAATCATTATTGATTGCTTAACCGATAATAAACAGCGAGCGGTGGCTGAAGTAAGACATGCGCTATCTAAACAAGGCGGTAATTTAGGTACAGACGGTTGCGTCTCCTTCCTTTTTAAACATTGTGGAGCTATTTTTTTTGCACCCGACAGTAATGAGGAGCTCATCATGGAAAAAGCGATCGAGCTAGGTGCGGAAGACATTATCAATAATGATGATGGCAGTATTGAGGTCATTACATCCCCTAGCGATTTTCATAAAGTTAAAGAAGGATTTGACGTTATCAACCTAAAATATGAATTAGCAGAAATCACCATGAAGCCAGAAACCGAAGTTGAGTTACAGGGTGCTGATGGAGAAAAGATGCAGAAAATACTTGATGTTTTAGATGAGTTAGATGATGTACAGGAAGTCTATTCAAACGCATTGATTGAGGACTAATCATTAGCGATAACTTTAAAATATTAGGTATAGATCCTGGCCTTAAAGTCACTGGTTATGGGTTAATAAACAAACACGATAATAATTTAAAATACTTAACCAGTGGAGTTATAAAGAGTCCAGTAGACGAGAAAGATCTCTCGAAAAGATTAAAAGTAATATGCAGAGGATTAAAAGAAATTATTGATACATATAAGCCAGATTGTGTTTCAATTGAAAAAGTATTTGTAAATGTCAACCCGCATACAACTTTGCTTTTGGGTCAAGCAAGGGGAGCTGCAATATCCGTATCTGTTCTGAATGATTTGGATGTATATGAATATACAGCGCTTCAAATAAAAAAATCTGTTGTGGGAAACGGACATGCAGCCAAGGAACAGGTTCAAATGATGGTAAAAAAATTGTTAGATTTACCTGCGTTGACTTCAAAAGATTCAGCAGACGCGTTAGCATGTGCTATTTGTCATGCAAACATAAGTCAAGCCCTGCAAAATTTTAATGTTGGTACAAGAATGAAAGGGGGACGATTTGTATGATTGGGCAAATTAAAGGACTTATTATAAAAAAAAGCCCTACCCAAGTTCTTATTGACTGCAATGGGATTGGTTATGAGGTTGATGTTCCAATGTCGACTTTTTATGATTTGCCAGCAACGGGAAATCAAATCACGCTCTTAACGCATTTAATTATCCGTGAAGACGCTCACCTTCTTTATGGTTTTGCTACAAACGAAGAACGAGAAGTTTTTAGGCAGTTAATAAAAGTTAATGGAATTGGCGCAAAAGTTGCGCTATCAATTTTAAGTGGTATTAGCTTAAATGAATTAATTGATGCAATCATGCACCAGAAGTCCAATATTTTAGTATCAATTCCAGGTATCGGAAATAAAACAGCAGAAAGGCTTGTGTTGGAATTAAAAGATAAATTTAAAAATATTATCGAAGGTGATTCAATCTCAAATATTGCCTCGCAAACAAATGATATTCAGAATGCTTTAATTAGTTTGGGGTATAGTACGAAGGAGGCAATTGGAGCCGTTAAAAATTTACCAGCTAATATTTCCGTGAACGATGGTATAAAAGATGCGTTAAAATTTTTATCAAGAAAAAATTAAGAATATATGATTGAACCCGATCGTTTTGTAGATCCTAAGAGTACGAATGAAGCTGAAGACAGTTTTGAGCGTGCGCTTCGACCGAAGTTTTTGAAGGATTATGTTGGCCAGGAGAAGATAAGAGAGCAATTAGAAATTTTTATCAATGCATCAAAAAATAGGCATGAAGCTTTAGATCATATTTTATTATTTGGCCCGCCAGGTTTAGGAAAAACAACCTTAGCTCATATTGTGGCGAATGAAATGCAAGTTAATCTGAGATTGACATCAGGCCCAGTGTTAGAGAAAACCGGTGATCTTGCTGCATTACTTTCCAATTTAGAAGAAAATGATGTTTTATTCATTGATGAAATTCATCGTTTGTCGCCTGTGATCGAAGAGATTCTCTATCCTGCGATGGAAGATTATCGTTTAGATATTATGATTGGCGAGGGGCCTTCAGCCAGGTCAGTAAAACTTGAATTACCGCCCTTCACCCTAATCGGCGCAACAACCCGTGCCGGTATGCTGACTAATCCCTTAAGAGATCGTTTTGGCATTATTTCACGTTTAGAATTTTATAATATTGATGAATTGTCAAAAATCGTCAAAAGATCGTCAGACTTATTAAATGTAGAAATTGATGATTCAGGAGCACATGAAATTGCCAAACGTTCACGAGGAACGCCAAGAATTGTAAATCGACTTTTAAGGCGGGTGAGAGACTTTGCCGAAGTAAAGGCAGATGGAAAAATTAATAAAAGTGTGGCAGATGATGCGCTCAAGATGTTGGATGTTGATTTAATTGGGTTAGACTTGATGGATCGTCATTACCTGGAAATAATTATAGAAAAATTTTCTGGTGGCCCAGTTGGGTTAGATAATATTGCTGCGTCATTAAGTGAAGAGAAAGAGACCATAGAGGATGTTATCGAGCCTTATTTAATCCAGCAAGGTTATATCATGAGGACACCTCGTGGCCGAATTGCTTCAGGAAAAGCGTATAAACATTTTGGCTTAACAGTGCCTAGCTCGAATGAAAATTTATTTTAAAAATGTTTGATTGGTCTGTGAGAGTGTATTTTGAGGACACTGATAGTGGCGGTGTTGTTTATCATTCAAATTATTTGAAATTTATGGAAAGAGCACGAACAGAATGGTTAAGAAGTTTAGGGATTGATCAAGCTAAGTTAAAACAAATAGAGCAAGTGATGTTTGTCGTGAGTAAACACTCTTTAAAGTATATAAAACCTGCAAGGTTCAATGACATGTTAACGATCAAGACAAATACAATTGCAATTAAAAATTTTAGTTTGTGGCTTAATCAAAAGATTTTTAGAGAAGACACCTTGCTGCTTGATGCGGAAGTTGAAATTGCCTGCATTGATGCAAAACTTTTTAAACCAAAAAAGATTCCCCCGTCAATTAAAAAACAAATGGAGTTCGTATGAATATAGGAAGTGATATGTCTTTCTTTTCTCTCATCTTGGGAGCCAGTTTACCAGTCCAGCTAGTGATGTTGATTCTAGTGATGGCTTCCATTGTGTCTTGGAAGTTTATCTATTTAAAAATAAAAGTTTTAAAAGATTCTGAGGAAAATACCAATGAATTTGAAAAGTTTTTTTGGTCTGGTGGAGATTTAAAAAAATTATATGAGTCATTAGGATCCTCGAGAAGAGGGTCAGCCGGCATGGCTGAAATATTTCGCGCAGGCTATCAAGAATATATTAGCCAAAAAGAGCATGGCTCATTTGATAAAAAAAGTATTGAAAGCGTGAGAAGGGCCATGCAAGCAGCATTCAATCGCGAGCTTGATTCACTGGATCGACACTTACCTTTCTTGGCATCTGTAGGCTCAGTAAGTCCTTATATTGGTTTGTTTGGAACAGTATGGGGCATCATGAATGCTTTTATTGGCTTAGCCAATGTGGTACAAGCAACGCTTGCGCAAGTAGCGCCGGGTATTGCAGAAGCATTAATTGCTACGGCGATGGGCCTTTTTGCTGCGATTCCAGCCGTAATTGCCTACAACCGTTTTGCTGCCAAGGTTGATCGCCTCTCCCTGCGTTTTGAAAGCTTCATGGAAGAATTTATTAATATTGTAGATCGAAAAGGTTAGCTATGAGTAAACGTCGCCTGATGAATCAAATAAATGTAGTGCCTTACATTGACGTGATGTTAGTCCTACTTATTATTTTTATGGTAACTGCACCAATGACAAATCCTGGTGTGGTTGAATTACCGAAAGTAGGCCAAGCATTAAAACAAACCACGCAACCGATTGTGGTCTCAATTAAAAAAGATGGTGTTACTGAGATTGAAGGTAAACAATATAAGCGTGATGATTTGCTAGCACATATAAAAAAACAAATTGAAAAAAATCCTGATCAATCAATTGTGATAGCCGCTGATAAAAAAGTTATGTATGAGCAGGTTATTGCTGTGATGGATTTATTCAAACAAAACGATGTGAGTAAAGTAGGACTTTTGCTAACGCCTGAAAAATAATATGTTTTTTTATAACCAGTTAGAAAATAATTACAATACACAGGCAAATTTATTTACCCTGCTGATTCATGTTGGGTTATTTATTTTTATGATTTTTAGCATCCAGTGGAATATGCAGGTGCCTTACTACGCTGAGGTTGAGCTCTGGGATACAATTCCAACGCAAACAAAACCAGCCCCCATTGTAAAAAAACCTGAGCCGAAAAAGATAAAAAAACCAGCGCCACCACCGGTTATAAAACAAGAGCCAATTAAAGTTGAGCGGGATGCTGAAATTCAATTAAAAAAGAAAAAAGCGGCGGAATTAAAAAAGAAAAAAGAAATTGAAGCGCTCCAGAAAAAGCTGCAAGAACAAGAAAAATTAGAGCAGTTGCAAAAACAATTACTGGAACAAGAAAAATTAAAACAAGTCCAGGAAAAGCTGAAAGAACAAGAAAAATTAGAGCAGTTGCAAAAACAATTATTGGAGCAAGAAAAAATTGCTCAAATCCAAAAGGAATTAAGAGAAAAAGATTTGAGTGAGAAGCCCCGTGTCGCAATAGAAAGCAATCAAGATGTTTTAGGAGGCACGGATTCGAGTGAGCTAGCTAAATACAAAACTTTAATTCAGCAAAAAATTCATCAAAATGTAAATAAACAACTATGTGGTTTAGAGCCGGACACTACTTTAGTGTTCAAAATTACCTTGATGCCAACCGGGTATCTTCTTAGTGATAGTAAAATGCTTCAATCCAGTAAGATAGCGAGTTGTGATGAGGCGGTTGAACGGGCAATTTTACAATCGCAACCCTTACCTGTACCAACTGAAAGCCGTCTTTTTTCAAGATTAAAAGATTTAGAGCTTAAATTTCAGCCCAATGCTATACAATAATTTGTCATTAAAGGTTTGTTCATGAGAGATTTTTTAAAGTTTTTTATAATACTATTTTTTGGTATGCAAATTCAGCATGCAGCTGCCATTGAGACCATTGAGATTCTGGGTGGCAAAGCGAACCAGATTCCAATTGCAGTCACACCTTTTGACGAGCAAACCCTGGCAGCACAAAAACAGCCGCAAAAAATTAATCAAATTATTGAAAATGACCTAATACGATCGGGACTGTTTGATATTTTAAATACTGGTGGTGTTAGCAGTTATCCTCGAAATGCAGATGAAGTTAATTATTCAAATTGGTCAGCAATACAAGCGCAATTTCTTATTCTGGGGCAAATAGTTTCAGATACTAAGAGCAATACTATGGAGGTGAAATGGAGCCTGGTAGATATTTATAAGCAGAATGTCGTTCTTTCATTAGTATTAAAAGGTAGACCCAGCCAATACCGTGCTATTGCGCATAAAATATCAGACACAGTATATGAAAAGCTAACCGGCACGAAAGGGGTCTTTCATACGAAGATTGCTTTTGTAAAAAAGAAGGCGAAAGACAGTTATGCACTTTATGTTTCCGATTATGACGGGTTTAATCAGCGTGCCATCGTAAAATCTAAAAAACCAATTATTTCACCGCGCTGGTCGCCGAATGGTGAAAAAATTGCTTATGTTTCATTTGAAAAAGAAAAACCTGTGATCTACATTCAAAATTTAGTATCGGGTCAGCGCATTCTTTTGGCAAATTTCAAAGGTAACAATAGTGCACCAGCATGGTCACCGGATAGTAAAAAGTTGGCTATTGTCTTAACTTATAGCGCTAATTCACAAATCTATATAATTAATGAAGATGGCACTGACATCAAACAATTAATTCGAACGTATGCAATTAATACGGAACCTGCGTGGGCACCAAATGGTGAGGAAATTTTTTATGTCTCTGATCGTGGTGGTAGTGGCCAAATTTATAAAATTAATATTAAAACGTTGGAAACCAAGCGTGTCACCTATGAGGGAAATAATAATTTGAGCCCAAGTCTGTCTCCGGATGGCAAATTATTGCTATTTATTTCGCAAAAAGACAGAAAATATCGCGTTGCTTTGCAAAATTTGTTAAATAATCAGTATCTCACGCTGACTGAGGGGCCTCATGATGAGTCACCTCTTTTCTCTCCGAATGGACATATGATATTATTTACCTACAAAGACTATGGTAAAACCTCAAAAATTGGTACAGTATCGATTAACGGACTTACAAAAACTCCTATTAATGTTGGTTCAGAGACGATTCTGGAGTCAACTTGGGGCCCGATAACTAATTAATTATTTTAATACAAGGGACAAACATGAAGAAATCACTATTATTAGCATCTTTATTGGCTGCACTTTTTGCCGGATGTTCAACAACTGAAGTAGAGCCAATGGGCTTGAATGCGCCCTTTCCAGAGTTAGAATCCAAAACTGCTGATGGTGCAGGTGCTGATCTCTCTGGAGCGGAAGATGGAGCAGGGTTAGATTCTGAGGAATTGGCAAAACTTAAAGCCAGTGATGTTCTTTCAGAAAGAAGCATCTATTTTGATTTTGACAGTTTTGCGATCAAATCTGAATATGAAAGCGTCATTGCTGCGCATGCCCAATTTATTAACGAGGCCAATGCAAAAGTGGTGCTTTATGGCAATGCGAGTTACGAGGGATCTCATGAGTACAACTTATCACTTGGGCAAAAACGAGCAGTAGCTGTTAAAGATGCACTTGTTTCACTGGGGGTAAGTGATGCTAGCATTGAGACTGTAAGTTTTGGTGAGGAGTATGCTAATCAGGAGTGTACAGGTAGTGCCTGCGGCCAAGACCGTCGCACAGACATTAGCTATGAGGGTGAGTAATCACTAAAACTGCACCTTAAATGAGAAAGATATTATGGGTTGGTCTGCTATTATTTTTTAATACCCTTAATGCAGGGGTATTTGAAGATGAAGAAGCCCGCAAAGCAATTAACACGATACAAGGCCAACTCACTAATATCCAATCAAATCTACAAAATTATGTTGACCAGCGTATCGAGCAGCTTAGCAAGCAACAAAATCCAATCCAATTCCAAAATGATCTAAAAAAATTGCAAGAATTAATTGCAAAGCTCAATGGGCAGCTTGAAGTTGTTCAATATGAATTAAACAATCTAACAACAGGCCAAAAAACACTTTACCAAGATTTAAATAGTCGCATTACAGAGCTGGAGTCAAAATTTAATAGCTTACAACCTGCGATGAATCAATCTAATGCGCTGCCAAGTCAAGAAACGTTGACGCAAGATTCTGAAAAAGCAACATCTATCGACGACATAGTAGCTAATAAGGAAAATACGAATAATTTTTCCGATCCCGTTCAAAAAAGTGAAAATCTTCAACAAGAAACATTGCAGGCTGCAAATATAGAACCTCAGCCAGCGCAAACAACATTGCCTGAGATACGGCCAAAGGAACCCATTAAAGAATTGCCGGTGTTAATTGATAAAAATATTGAGTTGGACGCATTTACAGAAGCAGAGAACCTCTTGCGAGCAACAAAATATAAAGATTCATTTGAGGCTTTTGATAAATTTATCTCTGCATTTCCCAACTCAGAAAAAATTGTGGAGGCGAAATATGGGCTGGGTTATTCACAATATGCCCTTAAAAATTATCGCGCTGCCATTAATACTTACTCAAAAATTGTAGAGCTTCATGCCCAAGACCCTATAGTACCGGAAGCTAAGTACGGCATTGCTAATTGCCATATCCAATTGGCAGATATTGTAAGAGCAAAACAAACCTTACGTGATTTAATCCAAAACTATCCTAATGCTGAAATTATTCCAAGTGCGAAGAGCAGACTTGATGCGCTTAATGCAATAAAACTATAAGATTAGCTTGTGTTAGCAAATACAGTAATCAAAATTAATGAGATTTTTTTCTCGCTGCAAGGAGAATCCTCTCGTATAGGTTTGCCAACGGTATTTATTCGATTAACTGGCTGCCCAATGCGCTGTAATTATTGTGATACAGCCTACGCATTCAATGGAGGAGAAAATTTAACCATTCATGCGATTCTAGAGAAAGTCGCATCCTATAAAACTCAATATATTACGGTCACCGGCGGTGAACCATTAGCGCAAAGAGAATGCCTCGATTTATTAACTACTCTATGTGATAGCAGTTATGAGGTTTCCCTGGAAACTGGCGGCGCACTATCTACTAAAAATGTTGATCCTCGAGTCAAGGTTATTTTAGACATCAAAACCCCCGGTTCAGGTGAAGTAAAAAATTACCATTGGCCAAATTTGAATTATTTAAAAGCCAAGGATGAGATTAAATTAGTTATTACTGACCATGAGGATTATCTTTGGGCAAAAAATACGATTCAGGAAAAGAATTTACTTGGAAATTTTGATATTTTATTTTCACCCTCTTTTGAGCAAGTTGAATCACAAGATTTAGCTGAATGGATTTTAAAAGACCAATTACCCGTCCGCTTGCAGTTGCAATTACACAAAATTCTTTGGGGGCAAAAACCCGGTGTCTAAAAAAGGCATAATTTTATTGTCAGGCGGATTAGATTCGGCAACTGTCTTATCTTTGGCAAAAGCGGAGGGATATGATTGTTATGCGATGAATATTAATTATCAACAACGTCACGCCTCTGAATTAATTTCTGCTCAGAAAATTGCAGATATTATAGGGGTTACGGAATATAAATTAGTCAATATCGATTTGGGTTGGTTAAAGCACTCCTCATTAACTAATAAGCATATGAAAATACCCGAGTCAGCATCTGAAGGCATTCCTACAACTTATGTTCCTGCACGAAATACCTTGATGTTAAGTTTTGCGTTGGCATGGGCGGAAACACTAAATGCTCAAGATATTTTTATTGGTGTTAATGCAATTGATTACTCTGGCTACCCAGATTGCCGACCAGAATATATTAAGAGTTATGAAAAAATGGCAAATTTAGCCACCAAAATGGGAGTTGAAAATCAAAAAATTACGATTCATACGCCCTTAATCAATTTAACAAAAGCAGAAATCATTCAAATTGGACTTAACAATGGAATAGATTACGCCCAAACTATTTCTTGTTATCAGGCCTCAGATCATGGTCTGGCATGTGGTAAATGTGATTCCTGCAGAATCAGAAAGCAAGGATTTGAAAGCTTGGGCGTTAAAGATCCAACGCATTACATTTAAATTTTAGTCGGCAACCTAATATGCTTGCCAAAACAGACAAAAATAGCGTAAAATTGCGCCTTTTCCGTGAAAATTTTATAAGAGAATTTATATATGGTAGTTATTAGACTTTCAAGAAGTGGTTCCAAACAAAAACCTTATTACAATGTGGTTGTGCAAGACTCACATAAACGTCGCGATGGACGCTTTATTGAGCGTATTGGTTTTTATAACCCTATGGCAAATGATGGTGCCGAAACCCTTCGCCTAAACTTAGAACGCATAACTTTTTGGCAAAGTAAGGGTGCACAACTCTCAGACACGGTGGGACGCATTGTTAAGCTAAATGCTAAAGGTGCTGATGGTTTAACGGCTATGAAGAAAAAAGATCAAGCAAAAGCTGATGCAAAAAAAGCTAAAAAATTAGCTGCAGCAGCGGCAGAAGCACAAGCAGCGGCAGCAGAAGCTCCAGCGGAAGAGGCAGCTCCAGCGGAAGAGGCAGCTCCAGCGGCAGCAGAAGCTCCAGCGGAAGAGGCAGCTCCAGCGGAAGAGGCAGCTCCAGCGGAAGAGGCAGCTCCAGCGGAAGAGGCTCCAGCAGCAGAGGATGATTCTAATAAATAGTTGTAAACCTTCCTAACTTGTTATGGAAGATATAGTAATTATGGGGAAAATTGTTGCCCCACATGGAATACAAGGCTGGGTTAAGGTCCAACCTTTTACGGAAAAAAAAGAAACACTCAGTAATTTTAAGTTTTGGAATGTCTCTCATGATGAGAGTAGTTGGAATGAATACGAGGCAGAAAGTATTCAAGTTAAAGACAAACTTATTTTTGCTAAATTAAAAAATGTGAATGATCGCAATTCTGCCGAAGGTTTAACCAAAGCTTTTATTGGAATTTGTAAAAAAGAGCTACCTAAATTAGAAGGAAATCAATTTTATTGGTTTGAATTAATTGGGTTGAACGTAGTAAATTTAAGTGGACACAGTTTTGGCAAAGTTGATTCGATTCTTGAAACAGGTGCAAATAATGTTCTTGTCATCAAGGGTAAAAAAGAAACATTAGTGCCATATATTGA